>Ga0256407_10010549_pt1 | contig 12953 bp, 13 predicted proteins | sample RumenRJG_04DNA_FD_193489 | JGI IMG/M metagenome (GOLD analysis project Ga0256407, IMG submission 193489) | Bovine rumen microbial communities from Lethbridge, Alberta, Canada - RJG_04 | ecosystem: Host-associated > Mammals > Digestive system > Stomach > Rumen | place: Canada: Alberta... | reverse complement strand
CGATATGAAAGACAATTCGAAACCTAAAAAGACTACACGCAAAAAGAACGAAGACCAGTATGGGAATTTTTCGTCCGGAAAGGCATTTTCCGGGAGACCTCTTCAGGCTAAGAAGAAAGAAACCGGCGCAAAGAGCGGCTCTCCTGCCGGGAAGGGCTTATCCTCCGGGAAGCCTGCCGCGGGGAAGGGCTTATCCTCCGGGAAGCCTGCCGCCGGGAAGAGCTTATCTTCCGGGAAGTCTGCCGCGGGGAAGGGCTTATCCTCCGGGAAGCCTGCCGCGGGGAAGGGCTTATCCTCTGTGAAACCTGCTGCAGGAAAGGATCCTGCACGGAAAGCGGATTCTGCCAAAAAGAAATCCCGCTGTCCTGTGTCGGCTCTCTGCGGTGGATGCACCATGATTGATATTCCCTATGATGAACAGATCCGCAGCAAGCAGGAGACCCTCGATGACCTGATCGGTGATTTTGTCATGCCCGATGAATTCATCCGCATGAAAGCTCCCGATCACTATCGCCACAAGGTCACTTCTGTCTTCGCGCCCGACCGCAGGGGTAAACCTGTCTGCGGCATATACCGGGCGGGCACTCACGAGGTGGTGCCTGTCAAATCCTGCCTGCTTGAAAACATCCAGGCGGACAGGATCGTGCAGTCTGTCTATTCTCTTTTGTCTGATTTTCGCATCCGCGTCTATGACGAGGACCGCGGCGCGGGCCTTCTCCGCTATGTCCAGATCAGGGTCGGACGTGTGACCAAAGAGGTGATGGTAACGCTTGTGATGACAGATCCCGTCCTTCCTTCGCGAAACACTTTTGTCAGGAAGCTGACCGCAATGCATCCTGAGATTACCACGATCGTGATCAATGTCAACGACCGTGACACGACCATGGTGCTGGGCAATAAGGAGACAGTGATCTACGGCAAGGGTTATATTGAGGATGTACTCTGCGGAAAGCGTTTTCGGATTTCTTCCCGTTCTTTCTACCAGGTCAACCCTCTGATGACGGAGAAGCTCTACAATATCGCCATCGACTGCGCGGCGCTCTCGGGAAAAGAGACTATTCTGGACACCTACTGCGGTATCGGGACGATCGGCATCATCGCGGCTCCTCACGCCCGCCGTGTCATCGGTGTGGAACTCAACGCGGAGGCAGTGCGGGACGCCGGGCACAATATACGCATGAACGGTCTGCAGAATGTCGAGATCGTTCAGGGGGACGCCACCAAATTTATGACAGAGATAGCTCAGAGCGGAACCTTTGAAAGCATGTCCGGCGAGGGCAGGGAGCAAGTGATAGAAACGACCGCTCCTGTTGAAAAAATCGATGTGATTTTCATGGACCCTCCCCGCAGCGGCTCCACGGAGGAATTCATGACGGCTGCCTGCTCTGTGAATCCGAAGAAAATTGTATACATTTCCTGCAGTCCCTGGTCTCTGCAGAGGGACCTGGAGTTTTTTGAACAGAACGGCTACAGAGCAAAGAAGGCTGTTCCCGTGGACATGTTCCCTTATACGGGCGGTATCGAGACTGTAGTACTACTGACACATAATTGAGCAAAGAGGGCTGAAAAAGCCTGTAAATCAAGGGGTTTCCGCCACCCGGGCAGTTTCCATGCCGGGTGACGGGGGCCCTTTTTATGACACGGCCCGTGTAATGTATTTTCCGCCTTGCGGCGGACACGGGCCGGTCGGGGGTAGAGGGCGGCACGGCCGCCTCTACCCTATTTGTTTGAGGGAACATATCCAGGGATGGGTTCCGGAGGGTTGTGGCTATGAGTCTACTAATAAGGGAAATACCAACATACCAACACGCGGGCGCTCCTGCGAGGGCGTCTTTTTTGTCTGCACAGTAGAGATGTGCACAGATATGTGGTACACTTAGCAAGTCTTAAGTCGATTTGTGAGAGGAGGTATATTTAATGAAGAAATTAATCATCAGCATGATGCTTACCATTGCGGTGTTATGTCTTGCAGCTTGTGGGGGCTCGTCTGTAAAGGTGGGCCCGTTCTCATCACTTATTTTTGACAGTGGTGATTATGATGATGCTGTACAGGAAGTATTCACATATTTTGACAGTTTCGAAGGCTGCACTATGACAGAGATCGGTTATGCAGGAGACGATGCAGTAAGAGCAGAGGCGAAAGCCCGCGGTCTGGCACCTGAGCAGGTTATGGTTCTGACATCGACTTTCACCACAGACAGTAAGGACCATCAGAACGGACTTGAGCCGGATCATACATATGAGGATTACAAGTGGATCCTGACCCGGAACACTTCAGCTGAGCCATGGAACCATGAAGATCATGGCTACGGCTAAATCAGCTAAGTAAGTTGAAAGGAGAACGAAATGGGATTGTTTGACAATCTTAAAATAATAGGGGAAGCAGTCGGAAGCCTTAATGAGATGGCTGCAGAAGCAAGCAAAACTACTCTTGAGAATTACGGTGAACCTGAATACTATCTGTATACAGCTCTTCAGCTGGGAGAAATGCACAGAAGAATCGATGTCACAGATGAAAAGGATAGTCTTAAGTACTATACACAGTCCAGTATATTTGCATTAAAGGGCAAGACGGAGATCATGGATGCTGACGGAAATGTAATTGCTCATCTGGAGAAAAAGCCGATCAGCCTCCACGAAAAGCATTTTGTCACTATGGCAGACGGAACCAGCTTCACTCTGTCCAATGAGCTGCTTCATATCATTAAAGATATTACCAATATCGAGGGTCTGGGATGGCAGCTCCAGGGTAATATTATTGGTCTGACTTTCAATCTTCTGGATGAGAAAGGTCAGCCTGTAGCAAGAGTCGAAAAGAGCGCGATCTCCGTTCATGACAAATACTCTATGGGCATTTATCAGCCGGACAAAGAGCAGATAGTTGTAGCTATCGTTATTCAGCTCGAAAAGATGATCGAAGCGCGCAGCGAAAACGGAGACTAAAGAAAGACTGCCAGTACCTTCTGAAGATACCAAAGAAGATATGACTGCATGGCGGGAAAGATTGACATGGTGGTCACGAAGTCGATCAGTCGTTTTGCCCGTAACACTCTCGTCTGCCTGGTCTTTGAATTTAAGTCCGGGATTGAAACAGAAGTACAAGTGTAGACCAAGCTATCACATGGCGCTCCTTAGGGGCGCTTTTTTAGTTTGTCAGATCATAATGGATTAATGTATTGTAAAGATGGTGATAGACTATTAAACACAGGAACAATAACGATAGATTGATATATAGTCTATATGGAATATCACACTTGGGAGAGTAAGAAGGAGAAAACAATGAAACAAAAACCACATAGGTTCCGGGATTTTTCCTATACCCTTATGAGTGACGGGACGGTAAGAATCGAAAGGTATAAAGGATCTGAAGAAGAAGTGATCATACCTGAGCAGGTGTATGGGCATAAAGTGACAGAGATTCGGACAGGGGCATTTCGCAACCGTCGTAAACTGGAAACAGTCACACTGCCTGAAGGTGTGCAAAAGATAGGTAAGAGAGTGTTCCTGAACTGCAAAAAGCTGACACTGGTTGAATTGCCGGAAAGTCTGACTCAAATCGGGGACAGCGCTTTTGCAAATTGCAGAAGTCTGGGAAGCATTATTTTTCCAGACGGTATCACATATGTTTGCAGGAAGACTTTTTCCGGATGCTGGAACCTGGAACAGGTTATGCTGCCGGAAGGCCTGACAGGCATTGGAAAAGAAGCATTTAAGTATTGCTATAGTTTGGAGGAAATAACACTGCCGGATCATATGACCCTGCTTGGCGAGAAAGCATTTAAGAATTGTTCAGCTTTGGAAAAAATAAACCTCCCTGAAGGTATGACGGTTATCAAAGAGGGGACATTTCTAGGATGCTGGAAACTGACGGAAATATCGCTGCCGAAACATATAGAGCATATAGGGCCGAAAGCATTTCGGGATTGTATCGCTTTGAGAAAAGTCACGCTTCCGGCCGGCCTGACCACTATTGGGGAGAAAGCGTTCTGCCACTGCTATCATCTTGCGGAAATCACATTGCCAGGTGCCGTAATGAGCATCGGGGAGAAGGCATTTCATGGCTGCAAGTGGTTTGAAGATTTTACTGCTATTGTCACTCGCAGTTCATATGCGGAGAATTACTGTAAGGAAAACGGGATGAAATACACGTTCCTTGACAGAAATGATCAGGAGGTGGGTAAGGATGGGAATTGAATTGAACATTCTCGGAATCAGAAAAATCAGAGACGAAGAAATTGAGGAATTATTCGGTAAAACCGGGGAGGCAATAGAAAAGAGCCAGTACTTTCGTACCCTTTTCCCTAAAGTATCATCCGGTTCAAGATACCGGTGCTATTCGAAAGAGGAGGCTGATCAAGAGCATCTCCGAAGCATTCGGCATATGATGTCTCCCATTTTGGATGCGCACGGGAAAGAAAGGTACGTATTCTGGGTAGAAGAACTAGGGTATTACTGGCATAAGGATCCATATGGCCGCATAAAAATAGAAGAGCTGCTTTTCGACCGCAGGGTATCTGTAGAGTGGGATCAGTCATTTCATGTGGTACCCTACAGTATTATCAGCGATTTCATGGACAGAAAGCCTCTTATGAAGAAGAAACGTGAAGAAATAATCGCATTTCTGTATGGATAGACTATTTAACATGATGGCAAAACCATCACCTGACAAAACCTTTTTTGACGGAAACATTTATGTGCCGGACGATTTCGAAATAATCGAACTTGCGTGATAAACTGTATGCGCAGTGTTTTTATAGACCATACCGGGTTCATTGTCCGGGAGGAAATAGTAAAGAATTATGACAGATGAATTTGAGCAGGAGTGCCGGCTGCTGTATGAAATGGGGCTGAAAGACAGCCCGCTCCGTCTTGAGTATGAAGAGAAGGTTCGAGACCTGTCCATTCTTCGTGAACAGATGGAAACAGAGGGAAAAACAAAAGAACAAATTGCCCTCACAATGCATGAGAGACGAAGGGAATTGGGACGTCTGTATAAGGAGGCCGCTCCCCCGCTGTTCCGGGAATACATTTATTATGCAACTGCCGGAAAATACGGTGATCCACTTGGTCCAACGTTCGAAATGCTGAGAAGGAAAAAGACGTATGAGCAGATCATAGAATCTGCATCCCGGCCGATTGAAGACCTGGATTCACGTTTGACTTTGGAGGGCTTCCGTCGCTGGTATTTCAGTAAGTACGCATCTACGGAACAAGAACAATGTGGGCATGAAACTTGGCAGCATGGAACATTGCGTCCCAATCAAATCCACAACAGTACGAACAATCGAGATTTGGAGAGGTGATTTCATTGAACAACATCTTTTATGAAATGATATTTAAGAGAAAGTCGTTTCATATTTTCAGAAATGTTGGAAACGAATCAATCGATGAATACGAACTCAACGATATACAAAATGCATATTCAGAGTTTACTCCCCTCAATCCCGAAATCAAAACCGCCATTCGCATAGTTGCCGAAAAGGAGACTAACTGCAAACGGGGAGGAGAATACTGCGTTCTGCTTTACAGCGAAAAGAAAGACGGCTATCTGCAAAACATCGGTTATCTCGGTGAACAGCTCGACCTTTATCTTGTATCCCGAAATATCGGAACGCTCTGGTTCGGAATAGGCAAAACAAAAGAAGAACCATTTGAGGATATGGAGTTCGTCATTATGCTTTCCATCCGGAAGATCAGTGATGGCTCTAAGTACCGCAAGGATATGTTTAAGAGTAAAAGAAAAAGCGTTGAGGAAATATGGGAGGGTGAACAGATCTCGGGGGTGACTGATATTGTCAGATTTGCTCCGAGTGCATGTAATTCTCAACCCTGGCTTGTAAAGAACGATGGCGATCTATTGGTTTACAGATACAAGAAGCCCGGTAAAAGAGGAATAATGCCTGCGGATAAGGTCTCATTCTATAATTGCATTGATATGGGTATTTTCATCTGCTTTATGGATATTTGCCTTGGGCATAGCGGTATTGATTTTGACAAAATATTATATCCGGATACCGGCGAAGATAAGGAATATGTTCTGAATGCAAAGTATAGATTTGATTGACAAATTCCAGTATATGAAGCGGATAGTGTTTTGCAAGAAATATTAACTCGGAAGCCGGATACATAAATAATACCAGTCGAACGATTTTTTAAGGTGAAGCAGAGGGTATGGAATACAAAATGATGACAATTGAAGAAAAAGCAAAACGGATCATCGAAGAGATCCAGCAGGAAAAAGGTCGTAGTCCTGGTCGTATTTTTAAAAATATGGCGCGGAAAGATTATATCAGCATCCACGGACCGGAGCATCATATCCTTGACGGGGCCTGCATACTGACCGCGTTTTACAATGCAGGCGGCAGGATTCAACTGGAAGAGTCTCTGAACAAGATTGCGCATGAAGGTCTTAGAATGCCCGGCGCAATGTGCGGTCTCTGGGGAATCTGCGGTGCCATAGCTTCTGTCGGAGCTGCTCTTGCGATCATAGACGGTACAGGTCCTTTATCTGACGACGGGACTTGGGGAGAGCATATGAAGTTCACTTCGCAGGCGATCGGAGAACTTGGCAGGATCAATGGTCCCCGATGCTGCAAACGGGATGCCATGATTGCATTCAGGGAGGGAGTCAGGTACATAAATGAACACTACAATGTTGTGCTCGAATATGAGGATCAGCTTTGCGGGTTCTCTGAACGAAATCAGCAGTGCCTGAGAGAAAAGTGTCCTTTTTACGCCCGGAAAGAAGGGTGAATATGTAGTTCCTTCCTCGATTATTATCTCAGAGATGATTATCCACTCTCACCCGACGATAACAGTTACGGAGCGAATAACGAGGCTGTGCAGCTGGATGCAGACGAAAAGAAGGAGTATCTGCCCGAATATCAGAAGCTGTTCCCGCAGTTTACACTAAAAGATATGGACGCTGTACGCAGGTGTTTTTTTGAATGGTACGACGGAAGCGGTGCATCATATCTTTATTCAGATTGGGATGAGAAATAAAAAACAGGATTTGCATAGGCGGTCAACTATGAAAAACGGGAAAAACCCAGATCCAAATGTAAACCATCCGATCGCAGGATATGACAAAGAGATATATGTGAAACCAACAATTACAAATCAGAATATCATTGTCGGAGATTTTACCTGCATTGCAGACTTCCAATTAAACCATTCGCCCTGCGGCAAGGAGCATGCTTGAAAGAAAGGCAGTGGACGTTCTTGGATCTGATGCTCATAGGACAGACCATCGCAGGCCAAGAGTGCAGGGCGGTTTAGAATATATTTTTCATAATACTCACAGAGAGTATGGAAACAGGGCAGCATTTTTAAATGCAGAAAGAATGTTTGATATGAATGAACGGATTATTTACGACGGATTGTATGGACTTGCTGTTGCTGATGCGCTGGGTGTTCCGTTTGAATCCGAAACACTGGAGAACATGCAGAAGCATCCTTGTATAGATATGATTGGATTTCATCATCACAATCAGCCGAAAGGTTCCTGGTCTGACGATACATCGATGTCTTTATGCGTGGCAGACAGCCTGAGCAAAGGTTATGATTTGACCGACATGATGAAAAGATTCTCATCTTGGTATAATCACAAGGAATACACGGCCGCCGGCAGGACATTTGATGTGGGACGGACATGCAGGAGGGCTATCATCAAATTTCAGGAAGGATTTCCGGCTGAATACTGCGGGGACAGAACAGTCGATGGGAATGGAAACGGTGCTCTCATGCGAACGTTTCCGATAGCACTTTATCAGTGCCTGAATTTCCATGATGACTGTATTTCTGATTTTCTGCTTCCGATTCATGAAGTGTCCAGTATGACCCATGCCCATGAAATAGGACTGATCTGCTGCGGCCTTTTCTCATTGATGCTGAAAGAACTTTTGACGGACAGTAATCGTTCCCTGCTGGATGCAGCTCAGAGTGCTTACAGCAAAGCTATGAGTACATACAGAGCTATGGACGGAGATTTCAAAGAATATCTGGATCTGTTTTCCGAGCCTGCAGAGATAATGAAGAAGACCGCTGATATGCTTCCCTCCTGGGGGTATGCCCTGAATACCTGGAATATCGCCCTTTGGAGCCTGCTGACTACCGAAAGCTATTATGACTGTGTCCTTAAAGCGATCAATATCGGTGGAGATACCGATACCAACGCCGCTGTGGCAGGCGCACTTGCAGGTGTTTACTATGGGAAAGAGTCGATTCCGGCAGAATGGATAGATGCTTTACTCAATAAACCGTTGATCGATGCTGTCTGCGGCAGATTTAATAAAAAGATATTAGGGGTGGAAAAAGACGTTGATGTCATAGATCAGTTTAATGGGAAATATGCATTTCTCAGTATGAAAACCCCTGTTCAAATAAGAATGAACGGTTATTGCTACCAGAATCTTGCAGCCGCGTTTTACGCACAGAGCTGTCCGGAAAACCTTCGCGGTCAGTTTGAATATGTTGATGCGAAGAGAGCAAGGAAACTGTACAACAAGCAGCCGCATGGTGAACGGACGGAAGAGCAGCTATATGAGGCTGTAAAAGCTATGTATGAGCAGAACCCGAAGGAGCGGAAGAAACTGCTGGATACTGCCCCATTGGAAATTATATTTGATACCACCGGCAGCCACGATAATGTCTTCGGACGGTGCCGGTGTAAAGACTGCCTGGATAAGGAGTACCGGAACCTGTATGGCAAGGTGCTGATGCAGGTACGAGGTGAATTGCAATGCTCTGAGATTCAGGAATAGTGATAACATACAACTAAGAACAATGCAGCAAATGGAGAAACAGAGATGGATAAGAAAGAAATCAGGTCCGGCAGTGCCGGCATCAACGGAGAAGTCAAGTCCGGTACTTCCGGTATCGAAGGGGAGGACAAAAAGCGTGATCCGCTCAGCGGAGAGTCCTGAAATAAGGAGATGTGGGTGTGCAGCAGCGAAAAAAGCCGCAAAGTAACATGACAGATGGCAGATAGCGCTCCTTCGGGGGCGCTTTTTTGGTGCTGAGGGGATGGAAAAGAAAAGGTGCGGACAATAAGGGGGGCATGAGATTTTTTGATTACAACAGGCTTGCAGAACAAGCCTGAGAAGGCGTTCCAGGCAACAGGCCGGCAGCAGCCGGCAGCAGGGACAGCAGGTTTTGATATAATATCGGTCAAATGTATCGCATATATCGTGAATATCTGGTATGATAAACACAGGCTATTGATTTAATGCAGTGTCTGTATAGCTCAAATAGGTGTGTCAATCGCAATCATTATCAGAATGAGGAGAAGAAGAATGCAATTCATACGTTTTATTCTTGCCCTTGTCCCGATCATTTGGCTCATGGTCGCGCTTAGCGTCCTGAAACTGCCGGGTTTTCTTGCCTGCATCATCACAGTCGTTATTACAGCATTCGAATCAATCTGCATCTGGCATTTCAGTTCCGCTAATATGCTCACAGCAGCACTTGAGGGCGCACTGAACGCTCTCTGGCCAATCTGTCTCGTCATTGTCGCAGCATTATATACTTATGTTCTCACGCTTGAGACCGGTGCTATGGAAAAGATCAAAAAAATGCTTGCAGGCGTCTCTGCGGACCAGCGCGTGCTCGCTCTTTTGATCGCATGGGGATTCGGCCATTTTATGGAAGGAATGGCGGGGTTCGGGACCGCAGTTGCTATTCCTGCAGGCATCCTGATCGCGCTGGGAATGGAACCGGTTCCTGTCGTCGTCGGATGCCTTGTTGTCAATTCTATGCCCACAGCGTTCGGGTCTGTAGGCGTTCCTATCGCGACCATTTCTGCAATCACAGGACTTTCTCCGGTCGAGATTTCGGCGAACACAGCCAAGATTGAAGTGCTCATTTTTTTCATGCTTCCCTTCTTCCTGGTGTATATTGTAGGCAATGGATTCAAAGCATTCAAAGGCATGACCGAAATGATCGTTGTAGCCGCAGTATCATATATTGTTCCGATGCTCATTTTTGCGAACTATGTCGGACCGGAACTTCCCAATATCGTCGGCGCGATCTGCAGCATGATCAGTATTGTGGTCTTTGCCAAAAAAAGAAAAAGAGAGGTGCCGGAGGAATATCTGGCCAAAACTTCAGGCTCTTCAGACAGTGCCTCTGAACCGCTGACTCTTCAGGAAGCACTGATTGCGTGGGCGCCCTTCCTGCTGATCTTTGTCCTTCTTGTACTGACAAGCCTTGTTCCTTTCATCAAGCAGCCTCTGTCATCGATCAGGAGCAGTTTCCACATTTACGCCGGAGACCCCGAATCAAAGCTGACCTTTGTCTGGATCAATACACCGGGCGTGATCATCCTTATTTCTGCAGTGATCGGAGGATTGATCCAGGGGGCGTCACCCATCAAGCTCTTACATGTATTTGCCAGGACAGTGAAGACTAATGTCAGGACCTTTGTGACGATTATGTGTGTTCTGGGCACAGCCAAAATTATGAGCTATTCTGGAATGACATCGGATATGGCCGCATTCCTTGTAGCAGTGACCGGGTCCTATTATCCGCTGATCCCTCCTCTGATCGGTACGCTCGGCGGTTTCGTTACGGGAAGCGGTACTTCGACCTGCGTCCTTTTCGGACCCATGCAGGTGCAGACGGCAAAAGCGATCGGAGCCGATCCGTCCTGGCTGATCGCAGCCAATACCTGCGGAGCAGGCATCGGCAAAATGATCTCTCCGCAGGGAATCGCGATCGGTGCAGCCAGTGCCGGGCTGAGTGGTTCGGAGAGCAGGCTCATGGCCAGCGTAATGAAATACTGCATTCTGTTTGTTGTGATCGCGGGAATGCTCAGTTACTTTCTTCAGTAATGTTCATAAAAGAAAGTATTGCCTGAATCGTGGGGAAATTTTTCTCAGTACTGCTGACACATAACTTAGTATTACTGACACCTAATTCAGTACTGCTGACACATAATTTAGTATTACTGACACCTAATTCAGTACTGCTGATACATAATAAATAGAAGAAGGCTGAAAAGGCATGTAAATCATATAGATAAAGATGTTCCCGCCATCCGGGCAGTTTCTGCTCCGGGCGGCGGGAACCTTTTTTCCTGTCTTTTCTTGTTTTAGGGAACATTAAACTCCATAAAAGACTTCAGACGGTACTCCTGTATCTTCTGTGTGATTTCACTTTATAATCTTTACAGATTTTACCCCGCTCCAGGCAGACCAGTATTTCACATTAGCAACGGTTTTGTATGTCCGTATCCTCACATAGCAGGTTTGTCCTTTTGCCAGGCCGCCGATCACTTTGGAGATGGTTCCGGCGCCTGTGACCGTTACACTCTTGTTCCCTGACCTGAAAGTCTTATCTGTGCTGTACTGGATCTGATAACCTGTGGCAGCGGCATTCCTGCCCCATTTGACGGTCATTTTCTGCGAAGCACTGTTGACCACCGAGCTGACAGCCGGTCTTGACACGCGATAGATGGCCCGGCTCCTGGATAGAGTGCTGTCCCCTGTGGTTCCTTTCGCAACCACCTTATAAGTGTATTTTGTGCCGTTGGTGTTGGCTTTTACATCAGTATAAGTGACCGCGCTGCTGCCTGAGACAGTCTTTATAAGTTGTGATCCGCGATAGACTTTGTACCCGTTCGCCCCGGTGACCTTTTTCCATGTGAGGCGAATCCCGGCTTCCTGGTTGACGGCAGTGACCGACTCTGTTGCTGCAGGCACTACTTTGATGGTGACAGTCTTTGATGCCGCCTTGTAGTTTGCGGCCGCAGCAGATGTCGCGGTGATCCTGACAGTGCCGACCTTCTTGGCTGTTACCTTGCCGGCAGATGTTACCGTGGCGACAGCGGTGTCAGAAGACTTATAAGATTTCTTCCCCTTAGCCCCCGTTATGGATACTGTCGTCGTTTTTCCGACTGCCACAGTAGTGGGAGAGGCTTTCACCGTGATGGTCTGTCCCGCCTTCCCAATGTTAAATGCGGCCTTCTTTGTCCCGGAATAGCTGCCCCTGCCGGTGATTGTCACCGTCGCTGTGCCTGCGTTTATATTATTTGCATAGGAGACGGTATAGTCCGTGCCTGCCTTCAGTGTTCCGGAACCGACTTTTACCACAGGTGTCTGGGTAATGGCTCTGCCGGTGTAGGTTACGGATTTCAGGCCGGTGACCGACGCGGAGGCTATGGAAAGCGGGTTGATTTTGAATGTCCTGGTGACGGAGCCCCGGTAATTTCCCTTTCCCGTGATGGTCATCCGTGCGGTGCCGGCATGGAGATTGTCCGCATAGGAGACAATATAGTCTGTGCCTTCCGAGAGGGTCCTGAGGCCGATCCTTACGACCGGTGTCTGCGTGACAGCGCTTCCGGAGTAACTCTTGTCCCGAATCCCGGAAACGGATGCATTATTTTCAGAAATAGTCAGTGCCGTCCGGAAAAAGGCAGTATCCGCAAACTCCTCCTTGAAGGCAAAATCGTTGGTCATCAGGCCCCAGTGCGCCCCGGCTTCGCCTTCTTCCGTCAGGCCTTTCCAGGGTTCATCGACGGCATCGAACCACAGGACCTGGGTTCCCGTCGACAGGGACCACTCCCGCACCTCGGAGAAATAGCGCGCCGCGGAATTTCCTCCCGGTACCGCATTGCCCTTTGTCTGTCCGGCGGTCGGCCAGCCAGTCTCGGAGACGATGATCTGCTTGCTGCGCGCGGCAGCCTGCAACGATTCCATTGACCGGGCAAAGGACTCTGACGCCTCATCGATGCTCTCACCGCCCCAATAGGGGTAGCAGTTGGGCATCAACAGGTCGCAGGCGTTCCTGACCGCCGCGCTGCCGAGCAGAATGTCCCAGCTGTCCGCCGTCGTAACGGGGATATCCTCAGAAATCCGGCTGCGGACATAGCGGATTTTTTCAATCAGGGCCTCTGCTGTCAGATCCCCGCGCAGCAGCGTCTCACTGCCGACGCAGGCAGCCTGCACATAACCGTT
>Ga0256407_10010548_pt1 | contig 12953 bp, 9 predicted proteins | sample RumenRJG_04DNA_FD_193489 | JGI IMG/M metagenome (GOLD analysis project Ga0256407, IMG submission 193489) | Bovine rumen microbial communities from Lethbridge, Alberta, Canada - RJG_04 | ecosystem: Host-associated > Mammals > Digestive system > Stomach > Rumen | place: Canada: Alberta | collected... | reverse complement strand
AAGTAGCGCTGTACCGCAGTCTACGGTGTGCCCACGATGTTTATTGCCGAGCTGAACCACCCGATGTTTGACATGTTCGACCTGAGCTGTTTGCGCACAGGTATCATGGCCGGATCGCTCTGTCCTATCGAACTGATGAAGCAGGTGTCGGAGAAGATGTATATGACCATCACCAGCGTGTACGGACTCACAGAGTCGTCGCCTGGTATGACTCAGACCTGTCTGAACGACACATTCGAGCAGCGATGCACAACGGTAGGTCGCGACTTCCCGTTTGTCGACGTGAAGGTGCTCGACCCAGAGACTGGTGAGGAATGCCCAGTAGGTGTGCAGGGCGAGATGTGCTGCAAGGGATTCAACGTGATGAAAGGATACTATAAGAACCCCGAAGCTACGGCCGAGGTTATCGATAAGAACGGATATCTGCACTCGGGCGATCTGGGTGTGAAGGACGAGCAGGGATTCTATAAGATTACAGGACGTATCAAGGATATGATTATCCGCGGTGGTGAGAACATCTACCCACGCGAGATTGAGGAGTTCCTCTATCACATGCCTGGAATACGCGACGTGCAGGTGGCTGCCGTACCATCAAAGAAATACGGTGAAGCTGTGGGCGCATTTATCATACTGGAGGAAGGCGCACAGATGACCGCAGAAGACGTACAGCTGTTCTGTCGCGGCAAGATAGCTCGCTACAAGATACCTAAGTACGTGTTCTTCATCAAGGAGTTCCCACTCACGGGCTCAGGCAAAATCCAGAAGTTCAAGCTGAAGGAGATGAGTCTGAAGCTGTGTGAGGAGCAGGGAATAGAGGTGGTATAACACCGAATTTGCAACTCGTTATTCGTAATTACCCTTTGGGCATCTCAATACGGAAGGTCGTACCTTTGCCAATCTCTGACTGTTTGACAAAGATACGGCCTTTATGATATTCTTCAACGATACGTTTTGCCAGCGACAGTCCCAAACCCCATCCTCTCTTCTTGGTGGTGAATCCAGGCGTAAACACGTTGGCAACATCTTTTTTCTTGATACCCTTGCCCGTATCCTGCACCTCTATGGCAACACGATGGTCTTCATCCATCAGTGTCAGCGTAATGGTGCCCTTACCCTCCATCGCATCAACAGCATTCTTACAAAGGTTCTCCACCACCCATTCAAACAGCGAAGCGTTCATCTTCACTATAACCTCATGGTCGGGTAAGCGACGAATCATCTGCACCTGATTACTGGTGCGACGGTCCATATAGTCGATGACATGTTCTAAGACTTCATTCATGGAGCCATCCACAGGTTCAGGCAGTGAACCAATTTTTGAGAAACGGTCGGCTATCAGCTGCAGACGCTTCACATCCTTGTCCATCTCCGGCAACAGATCATCATCTGGATATTGCTCTTTTAGCATCTCCACCCAAGCCATCAGACTTGACACTGGCGTACCCAACTGGTGGGCTGTTTCCTTCGACAATCCCACCCATACCTTGTTCTGCTCGGCACGTTTCGACGACAGCAGGGCAAAGATGGCCACCACTACAAAGATGAGCACGATGCCCAACTGCACATAGGGCCATGCTGACAGTCGCTTTAGCATGATAGAGTCGTCGTAGCATACCAGTTGCTGACCAATACGTATCGTGTCGCCAGCCTTAATCATACGACGGGCGTACTCTTTCAGTTTCTGGTTATTCTCTATGGGCTCTTGACTATCGTCTATATCCTTGATGTTACGATAGTCATCAATGTCGCCCTCGCTGTTTACCACGATGACGGGTATGGTGTTATTGCCCTCCATCACGCTCAGAACCAGCGACAAGTCAGTCGTCTCATCAGCCTTGTTCAACGCATGCAGGGCCTGCGCCCACACCTCCATACGGTGACGCTCCTCAACAGAGAGGTCACGTACTAGGAAGTGGGATACCAAAAGTGATGCTACGGCTATAATCACCGCAGCCATCACCAATATGATTTTTATCTGTCTGATACGATCTGTCCACTGCATACCTTATTATAACGTATGCGCGCGCAGATTATTGTATTACCCGATAGTTATGGTATAACGACTCATAAATGAGGCACCAGGCAACAAGTGGTTCATCAGGGGTTTGTCCTTGAACTCGCCTTTGAAGCCTCTGGGGTCACCCAGTCCATACCACGGCTCTATGCATACGAAAGGAGCCTGCTTGCCATAAGGACTCCAAAAGGCAATGACCGGTGTCTTATAATCCACCGTTACTGCCGGCTCACCATTGGTATCCATCAGCATAGCACGATGGGTCTGACACTTATGAATCTTCACTGAGTCGTTACGGAAGAAGTTATCGCTGAGTTCCAAGATACCCATATCAGCCTCCAAGGGAATCTCTACCATATCGTTGCTGCCGTCAGCATAGCTCTTCAGAGAATCCATAGGTTCCTCATTGTCCAGTTTAATCATACCTTCCAGTTTACCACCAGGCACATTAAAGGCAGGGTGACCGCCAATCTGGAAATAAATCTCTTGCGTGTCGGTATTCTCCACATGCCAGATGACGTGTACCTTATTGCCCTCCAGACGATAGCTGATGGCCAGGTTGAATCGGTAGGGGTACACCTTCAGCGTCTCCTCCGAATCATGCAGGGCCAGCGTCACCTTGTCGTCAGACTGACTAACCACCGTAAACTCCGTATCACGGGCAAAGCCATGACGGGGCAAGTGATACTCCTTACCGTCCACCACATAGGTATCGTTGTTCACACTGCAGACAATCGGGAACAAGATAGGCGAATGTCTCGGCCACTTCTCACCAGCCTGCCACATATACTCCCTACCCTCGTTGTCCTTCACACTCTGGAGCTCTGCTCCCATTTCAGCGACCTTAATGGTCAGCTGTTCATTTTTCAGTTCAATCATTTTTCTTTGACTTGTAAGTAATATTAGATGAATATAGTTTTGCAATCAATGCACCACTGATGTTATGCCATACGCTGAAGACGGCGCCTGGGATGGTTGCTAACGGATAGGCGGCGAAATGCAATACAGCCAGGGAAGAGGCAAGTCCCGAGTTCTGCATACCCACCTCAATGCTCAGTGCCACGCACTTAGGTTTCTGTAGATGCAGCAGGCGGGCGACAGCGAAGCCGATGCCAAGTCCAAGCAGGTTATGAACCATCACAACAACTACCACCAGCAGACCTGCGGTCAGCAGTCTGTCGGCATTATGTGACACGACGATGCCTACCACCAGTGCAATCACCACCGAGGAGAAAGCTGGCAGATAGGGCGTGACGCACTTGGTCACACTAGGCAGAAAACGCTGGCAAAATAGTCCGCACACAATGGGTGCAATAACTACATAAACGATGCTCATGAGCATACCTACCGTATCCACATCTACCATTGTGCCAGCCAGTGCCCACACCAGCAATGGTGTCAGCAGCGGTGCCAGCAGCGTCGAGGCTGCAGTCATGCCCACGGAGAGTGCCAAATCGCCCTTGGCCAGATAGGTAATGACATTCGACGCCGTACCACCTGGGCAACAGCCTACGAGGATAACGCCAATGGCCAACTCACTAGGTAGCGCAAAGGCCCAAGTCAGTCCGAGTGCTAACAGCGGCATCACCGTAAACTGTGTGAGACAGCCTATAAGGATATCCTTGGGGCGGCTCAGTACAATCTTAAAATCCTGGGGCGACAATGTCAGGCCCATGCCGAACATAATAACACCCAGCATGGGATTGATAGCCCACGTGTCAATCCACTCAAACGATGCAGGCACCGCCAGCGCCAATGCTGCCACCAACAGCACCATCACGCCCATCCAGCGAGCTATAAAATCACATATCCGTTTCATCGTTTCTTAATTTATCGTTTCAAAACTTAATGCCAATACTGGCGAGGAACCAACGCCCCTGCTGGGGGATAATGTTAGTGTTCATACCACTGCGGTAGTAACGAGTACCAAGGAGGTTGTGAATATTCAAGCCAAGAGTAACAGGACCAAGGGTGTACTCTCCTCCAAGGTTCACAATGGCACGGGCAGGCATCTCCTTCTGCATAATTACCCCTTGGAGGGCATCGATAGCTGTCTGCATGGCTACCATCGCCTCAGCCTGTTTACCTTCAGCAGCATACTGCTCATAAGCAGTGAGGGCACTAGCAGCGTGAACAAGTTGCACTAGGTCGCAATTGTAACTGGTCTGACGACCTTCGAAGAGCACGTGAGTATGAAGTTTCAGCTGCTTCGTAGCCTGCCAGCCCAGCACGAGATTCGACATCACAGCTGGCGTATTGTTGTTGTCATCAATGTCTGTAGTGTAGTAGTCCTCGAGTATCTCTGGCGCTCCGAGTTCCATCATATTCGCCTTGAAGGTGTGCATCCAGGTGAGGTTCCAGTTGGCAGTAAAGCGGGGTTGTTTGTAACTGGCAATCAACTCCACACCACAGTTCCGGTTTTTACTGGCATTCTGATAGGTGGTGATGTAAGTCATGATGAGGTCAGTTGCGCGGTTATAGAAACCATTGACCTCGAAGTCCAGTCCCTTCACCCAGTTGTTGCCGGCAAAGGAGAGTTGGAAGGAGTGAACACGTTCAGGTGAAAGACTGATGGCCAGACTGGGATCTGCACCAGCCATCAATACCGACATGATGTTGGCCTTACGGTAAATGTAAGGTGCATCGACGAACGACTTGGAGTAGCTCAGTTTGACATTCCACTTAGGCCGCAACAGAATAAGAGCCACACGGGGCGAAAGCTCGCGAATCTTGGTGTCATCGTACTGTACCTTGAAATCGTAGCGCAAACCAGCGTTTAAGATGAGCGAGCGCCACTGGTGTTTCAGCTGCAGATAGACATCACCATTATTCTCGGTACCCTTTCCCATATTGCGTATCTGCGGGTCTTCAGAGAAGGTATAGTCGAAGCCGTAGCCTATCTGATAGCGGATGTCATCAACCGTGAAGTGATTGTACTCAGCACCATAGCCGATGTTGCCCTGATGGTTGTCGCCCAGGGTATAGGCATAGCTGCCCTTCAACTGGAAGCCATAGTTCTGTTCCTGACCATTGACATAGCGCGAGATGCCGCCATGCGTGGATATAACCTGTTCTACTGCGTCGGACATTCCGATAGCTTGGACGAGACCAGGCATAGGCATATCATTGAGTACCTGATAGCGTGTAATATCCATCTTGTCGTAAGTGACACCTACCTTGAATTGCGACTTGAGAATGGAGAACTGATAACTCAGGTCTGCATGACGTGCATAGTTGCTAAAACTGGGTTGCAGACCGTTGTAGGAACGATAGCGCTCACGATCGTAGCTGATGGCCAACGAGGTCATGGTGAAGGGTGAGACAATCTGCGAGAAGCGGACATCATAGAGGAACTGCAAACCTTTCCAATCAAATTGCAGTCCGACTTCATAATTAGGATTATCACCCACACGTCCTAAGCGGATGTGGTCGTACGGCATACCGTATGGACTCTCATTGGTACGCTCGTCACTGACATCGTATTTCTCACCCCTGTTGCGATAGACACTACCCCAGACAAGCAGGTCAACATCGAAATAGCGTTTGCCGAAGATGACATCGCCTTTCACCTGTCCGTAGTTTCCTGCACCAGCCTTGAACTGCAAACCGTCCACGTCTCTGCCCTGCTTGGTGATGATATTCACCACAGCCGTCAAAGCCACACCGCCATAGAGCGATGAGGCAGGACCGCGCAGCACTTCTATCTGCTTCACCTTTTCCAAAGACATCGTGAAGTCGGGGGCAGCGGTATTGGTGGCATAGTCATTCAGACGGTGGCCGTTAAGCATGATAAGGATTTTCTCCTGTCCGACACTAAAGATGCCACGCATAGCGATATTGATGTCGTCGTTGCAATCAATAAGGTTCATACCAGGCACAAAGGCTGCCAGCACCTCTTGCAGATTGCGGGCGCCACTGTTCTGAATCATCTCAGCGGTGATGAGCGTGGTGGGCACAGGAACCTCAGCAAGACTCTCGGCCTGACTGGAGGCTGTGGTGATGGTCGCAGTCATGCCTGCCTTGATATTGTTCACAATGTCGGCAAACTCCGCAGGGTCACTGGTCGACGGGCTATAGTAGGGATTCTCCTGCAGCATCATCGTGGCGTACTTCTCTGTCTGCTGGATATCGTAACGTGCCAGATAGCTAAGTGCAATAAGACGGAGTGCGTTCTGTCGCAGATTGCCATGAAAAGAGCTAAGGTTCTCCAACAGCACGTCGCGAGCCTGCTCAATGCGACCTACCTGGTAGTCACTCTCAGCCTGCGAATAGAGAGTTCTCATCCCTGTATCCTCCTGTGCATGAACCATGCTGGCACAGAGAATCAATAATAATATGTATATGCCCTTTCTCATTTCTTGATGGGAATTGTAAAGGTGAAAGCGGTTCCCTTGCCCTCAGTGGAGGTAAAGGAGACCTTGCCTCCATGTTTGTTCTCGATGATGTCGCGCGTGATGCTCATGCCGAGACCTGTACCCCAACCTATCGGTTTTGTGGTAAAGAAGTTCTCAAAAAGTCGCTGCTTCACCTCGTCACTCATACCCTCACCATTATCAGCAATGGTGATGACAAGATTCTCATCGGCCACGGCCACGCTGATTTCTATCTCGGGGGAGTAATCTTCACCCTTCTCTTTCAGCTCTTCACTTTTCCTCCACACCGCATAGCACGCATTGTTCATCACGTTCAGCACGGCACGGCTCAAATCCTGTGGAATAGCCATCATCATCGGCACATCTTCCTGATACTGTTCACGGAGGGAAACATTGAAACCCGGACAATTCGCACGCATAGCATGATATGACAGGCGGACATACTCTTTGACGATGTGGCACACATCGGTGGGAACATACTCGTTTTCCTTACCGCGAGAGACGAGCAGGATGCCCCGTATGATACTAATAGCACGCTCACCATTCTCCATAATCTGTGTCATGTTCTCCTTCAGGTCAGCAACGATGTCACTGAGATCCTCGCGGTCGGCCTCCGGCAGTCGTTCGGCATTGTCCTCCACAACGTCGGTAAGGTCGTCCAGCAACTTGTTTGACATCTTCGAGAAGTTGATGACAAAGTTCAACGGGTTCTGTATCTCGTGGGCGATGCTGGCACTCAGCATACCGAGTGAAGCCAGCTTCTCCTGTTTCTCCAATTGCTGCTTTAATTGTTCAAGCTCAGTCATACGGATTTCGATTTAGGTAGTGATATCGTAAATTCTGTGAAGTTGTCTTTTACAGATTCAACGCTGATGTCGCCATTGTGATTCTGAATGATTTCACGACTCAGATAGAGACCGACACCCGCCGCCTCAGCGGTGGTCTTCGTGGTGAAGAACGGGTCGAAAATCTTGTTGAGAGTTGTGTCACCGATACCAGTGCCGTTGTCGCGAATCTTGAGAATGTACTGGTCACGGGTAACTGTGACTGTGAGCGACACCTCTGGCGAATACGGTTGCTTCTCGTATTTCTTGGTCACCGCATAGACGGCGTTGCCGAGAAGACTCATCATCGTCTTGCTCAACATTTCGGGATTGCCGTGCAGGGGCATCGCGCTATTGGGCAGGTTGAACACGAATTGGATGTGGTACTGTTCCTTCTCCTTGGCGAAGTAGGTGTTCACCATCTTCTCGTTTTGCTGGAGCACTGGCAAGAGGTCCATATCCACATAGCCGCCCGTGCGGTCTTTCAACATCTCCTCCATAGCCTTGAGGGTACGGGTGGTGTTCTGACCGTACTGGTCAACATTCTTCAGGTTGTCCGACAGCATATCCAGCACGTCCAACGTGTCCTCGTAGTCGTCCTCGTTGATGTTGTCCTTATTGTTGTCGATGTTCTCCTTGAGGTCTTTTAACAGGTCGTTGGACATCTTGGAGAAGTTGATGATGTAGTTCATTGGGTTCAGAATACGGTCAATGAGTCCCTCGGTCAGCTTACCCACCGTAGCCATCTTCTCCTGGCGAATCAGTTCATGCTGGGCGTTGCGGAGGTCGGCAGTACGTTCCTCGACAATGCGCTCCAACTTGATCTTGTCTTTCTGCAACCGCCTCAGACGGTAGCGGAACAACTGATAGACGATGTAAGCAAAGAGGAAGAAATAGAGCACCACCATATACCAGCGCATCAACAACGGATAGGCTACTTTAAAATCAACGCTTGCCACCTCTGACAGTTCACCACTGGACGACATAGCCTGAACGCTGAAAGTGTACGAGCCGTAGCGTAGGTTCAGGAACGCTACATCCTGTTTTTCACTCCAGGAACTCCAACGGCCTTCTGACCCGAATAGCGACTTTTCGTCCATACGGAATCGATACAGGGTCTTGCCAGAAAGCGGTGCATAGTCCAAGGCATAGTAGAAATGCAGATGTCCTTCGTTGCTACTCAGCGTCGGCAACGTCTTGGGCATATCACCAAAGCCGCCCCACAACACGCTGTCACCACGCATGACGATAGAACGAAAGCGAACGGTACGGCACTCCGTCAGTTTGGCAAGGTCTTGCTTTTCAGTATTGACAATGGCAAGTATCTCGTCACCACCAATCCATATCTGGTAACCATAACGATACTGGGCTTTGGCATCAATGTCGCTAACGGGCTTCAGCAATTGTTTGGCTAAGGCGTCAATGGGCATTTTCCTCTTTCCCGGATCTGCACCTTTGGTCTCACCATGCACATTCTGAAGCCATAGCTTTCCATGAGCACCCTTACGGATTTCTGTCACCAGTGGGAGGTTATCGACCTTCGTGCGCCGCCCCGACTGGTAAAGCCATACACCGTCAGGTTCGGCAACATATACCGTATCGTCTTCAACCAGCATGGCAGTAGTGGCATTGGAAGTGAGACGACTGACAGCCCCATCTCGTGTAATCTTATAGATACCGCTGGAGGTGGCAGCCAACAGCGCATCACCTTGCTGGCTGAGCGCCCAGCAGATGTTGTCGATGCGGTCAACACGCTTGCACTGTCGCTGGGCAACGGTAAAGAGGCCATTGGTGGTGCCGACATAGACCTTTCCGCCATAAGCAATAATGGAATGCACCTCACCTGTCAAGCCGTCTTTCGGTAGGAAATAGCTATAGAGTGAGGGTAGTTCAATGGAGAAGATGCCGTGTGCCGTAGCACCCCACAACGTACCATGACGGTCGTAAGCCACATAGGACACTTGGTTTGAACAGAGACCGTTGGCCTCGGTGATGGTAAAGAGGTCGTTACCTTGGTCATCGGCAATAATCAAGCCCATGTTCTCCTTTACCTTGACAATTAGTCCGTCGTCAAGCTTCTCTGTCTGGATGATGTCTTCCATCAAGGCATTTTCCTTACCCGCCTTCAGTGCCTCCACCGACACGACATTGGACTCAACGCCAATATTAAAGCGGGCATTGGTGTGCTTCTTCAGCTTCACAATGGGACTGGGGCTCTCTGTTTCCGTGACCTCATAGATATTGTTGTCACTGGCCACAAACTGCAACGACCCCTCGTCCTCGAAGATTTCCTTTACCTCACCATCGAACAGCCCGTCCTTGGCCACCTGCTGCAGGAACAGCTCACCATTGGCTCGCAGCTGCACACGGCCAAAATATTTGTATCCTCCGACCCACATGGCGTTCTTGCTGTCGCGAACACACACCGTAACACGATTGATGCCAGGAGTATGAATGATGCGCCAGCGGGCACGGTCGTAATAGAGCAAGCCCTCGAAGTTAGCCACGAAAATCGTACCGTCCTCACCTTCCTCGACATCGTAGTTACGATTGTGACCACCATATTCTTCCGCCGTATAGTTGCGAATCAAGGGAAAACCCTGCGCCCCAGCGGGACTTATGAAGAATAAGGCATGAAGAATGAAGAATGCTGCGCACAGCAGTATTCTCCGCATTATTATATAGACACATCTTTCTTTCATAGCGGTAGCAGATTCTTCACTCTTCACTCTTAACTCTTAACTCTCTATACGGAATTCCTTTACCCACGTAGTAGTCCCACTCTTCCCTGGTGAAATTACGCTTCACGTTCTGGCGGAGGCGCTGGGCAATCTTCGTCATCGAGATGAGATATTCGGTAATGTTACCGTTGTATTCACCTGTCCAGATGTAATCCTTGGTGCTGCTGAAGGTGAAGTCAGTGAGCCAGCTATTGGATTGGAACAGCGTGATGGGCGTAATCTGGGGGTCGTCAGTTACCCAGAAGAGCAATTTGCCGTCATAACTGGAGGAATACAGGCGTTTGCCGTTGAGTTTCATCTTGGTGATTTGGGAGAGATGAGCTACAAGCTTAAAGCTCTTACCGTTTTTGTCTATCAACCAAATGGTACCGTCGGCCATGCCGTAGGCTGTGAGATGTTCATGCTTTGAACTGGCAAAAGCCGTCACCTGACCGGAAACGGGGACCTTCTCATTGGTGATATCATCAAGACCATTGAAGAGGTGCATACGCCCGCGGTTGTCGAACAGCAAGGGTTTGTAGTCACGTCTGCCGACACTCATAACACGGAAGCCAAGACGCCGTGTGCCGATGATCTTGTCGGTGGCAACGTCAAGCAGGGCTATGCTGTTCTCACCAATAATGAGCAACTGCTTTCCGTCGTTGACATTCTGAAGACTGAAGGGGCGGTCGATGTTTTCCAAATAGAGAATCTGGTTAACGCTCTTCCCGTCAAAAACCACCAGATGGCCCGTATGACTGACAGCAAATTCCTGCCCGTCTTTCGCTGAATAGACATCGCGAAAACAGTAGTTCCTGTCATTCATGACTCGCGTGGTTCGCAGCTGACCGTCATGAAATTGGTGGACAAAGATTTCACCATAGCTGCTGACCGTCAGCAGTTGGTTGTGTTTGACAGAAATGCCAATGCGCGAGATGCTGCCGTTATGGACACTCCAGCCGCGGCGACCGCCTGCCGACTGTGTCAGGGCCTGAAACACGGCGGGAGTATACAGGTCACCACCATAGTTGTTTGTAAAGAGATAGGAGGCATAGGCCAACAGATTGCCCAGCTCCTTGTCACCAGTCCGATAGATAGAATAGGACTGTGAACCAAGGGTACGGCCTAACGAGATATAGTTCAGCGTGTCAGCCACCAGTTTCGCATGCTCGGCCTCCACACGCTGGCGCTCGGCCATCTGGTAGGCATTCCTGGCCTCTTGGGCAGACTCTTCAGCGATACCCTGTGCTTCGATGGCTTTCTTTCGCTCGCTCTCTGAGCGGAGCGTCATCTCCTGGGCTATCTCCGACTGGCGGATGGCCTCCATACTGCGTTCCTCTGAGAGCATCTGCTGACCGTAGGCTATCTCCTCCATCTGTTTGCTCACGCGGCGGTCCACCTCCGACTGTTTCTCATGTTTCCGCAGTGCGTCTATCTCGGTTTCCAGTTCGCTGATTCGCTCGTCATTGCTACGACGCATGTAAAGCGCTCCTACCACCGATACCAGTAGCAGCACGACCATGCATCCTATGATGATATTCTTCTTCACCTTTACAGCTTACTTCCTCTTCAGCACCAGCATCGTGATGTCGTCACTTTGTTCGGCACCGTCCACAAATTCCTTCACACCGGCCTTGACCGTTTCGATAATCTCCTGACTACCTTTGCCAGCCAGCCCGCCAAGAATGTTGTCCAGGCGCTCTGTGCCAAACTCCTCATACGTCTTAGTCATCGCCTCAGTCACACCATCGGTAAACATCACCAGGGTGTCACCATGTTCCAACTGCAGCGTTTCTTCCTTGTACTCAATGCCGTCGAAAGCGCCCAAAATCGTATTCTTCGGCTCGGGCATCTCTTCCACAGTGCCGTTGGCACGCAGCAGATGGGGCGGATTATGACCTGCGTTACAATAGGTCACAAGTCCTGTCTTCGTGTTGTAGATGGCATAGAACACGGTGAGGAACATGCAGTCCACAGAGTAGGCTGCCAACACACGGTTCGATTCCGTCAGACACTCTGCGGCATCGTCACACTGCGACCCCTTCGAACGTATCATCGTCCTGCTGACCGCCATAAACAAGGCAGCAGGAATACCCTTGCCGCAGACGTCGGCAATGACCAACGCAATGCGGTCGTCGTCAATGCGGAAGAAGTCGTAGAAGTCACCACCAATATCCTTTGCCGCCTCCATCGAGGCATAGATGTCCAGTTTGTCATTGTCCTCAGGGAAGGGCGGGAACACCTGCGGCAGAATATACTGCTGGATGTCACGGGCCGTGGTCAGGTCCTTCTTCAGCGACTCCAACTGCGAGTGCGCCTTCTGCGACTCATGCACGAAGTTTATCTGCTCAATAGCCTTCTCGATGGTCACACTCAAGTCCTCCATATCAATGGGTTTCGTAGCGAAGTCAAAAGCACCGTTGTTCATGGCCTGGCGAATGTTCTTCATGTCACCGTAGGCACTCACCATGATGACGCGCAGTGCTGGGTTGCGCATCTCGTTCACCTTGGCCAGCAACGTCAAGCCGTCCATTTCCGGCATATTGATGTCGCTAAGGATAATCTCAATATCAGGATTGTTATACAGGATGGCAAGGGCTTCCAGTCCATTGTGAGCAAAGAAGAACTCATACTCCCCATTACGTATCTTGCGACGGAAGTACTGCTTCATCAACAACTCCAAAGGAGCCTCGTCATCAACACTCAAAATCTTTATTGCGGCCATAATATTTACTATTCTTCTTGAATATCTTAGGTTCTTCAATATTAACTGCCTGCAAAGATAATACATTTTTTTGAAATAAGCACCTCAAACCGACACCTTTTTTCTCAGAACAAGCAAACAGCGGTCTAAAGCACCGTTACTTCAGCCCGCAAAGATAATAACCGTCACCTTCGGGTCGTTCCAGACGTTCCTTGCACCCGTTCCGCGACAACAAAAATGAAGCCCTGCTATCGTTGCTGATAACAGGGCTCCTCTGTTTGCCTTGCGGCTTCTGAAAAGTGGCGGCCTCCTACTCTC
>Ga0256407_10010544_pt1 | contig 12960 bp, 13 predicted proteins | sample RumenRJG_04DNA_FD_193489 | JGI IMG/M metagenome (GOLD analysis project Ga0256407, IMG submission 193489) | Bovine rumen microbial communities from Lethbridge, Alberta, Canada - RJG_04 | ecosystem: Host-associated > Mammals > Digestive system > Stomach > Rumen | place: Canada: Alberta... | reverse complement strand
TGAGCCGCGGTTCTCGCCGTGGGAATCTCGGGGTCGGTTCTCCTGATCATTTTCAAGAGTTTGATTTCTCTATGCTTTATTACTTGTCTCATTCGCATTTCACTTAATTTGAAAAATGATCAGAAGAACCGACCCCATGATCCGGCTACAAAGATACAAAAGTTTCTGAAAAGAAACGCTATGATTGGCAAAAAAAGTCCTATTTTTCTATTTTCCTTATCAAAACACGACCTTTTTCCACCGTTTTTTATCGTTTCCTCGCAAGTAGTTTGTTCAATGGGCGAGTATATGGCAGCCAACAAGGCATTCTTGGCGTTGCCGTCTTCATCATCGGGTTCACGCAGACTGAGCATCGTGTTCAGAAACGGAGAGACAGGCGTTGATACGCCAATCGGAGAGACGGAAGGCGCAAGCGCCGACGACTGGTACACAGGAATCGAATATCTGGTAGAGGCGAATCGGGGTCGGAGAAAGTTTATCTCCGACCCATAATGTATAAATAGAAACAGGTAGCACCCGGCGCACCTGGCACTTAACTATCTGATTTTCAGTGGCCATTTTTTGATGGCTAAGTCGCACCAAGTGTCGCACCAATGGTAGCACCAAGTGTTGCACCATACTGATAGAAAATGTTTCACGGAAGGGTGCGTTTACGTCACGGCCTCTCGTAAAAATTTCACGGCCTCTCAGAAAAACGAGAGGCCGTGACAGAAATGTTTCACGGTTGTTGGTGCGACTATGTGGTGCGACCATTGGTGCTACCTGTCGCCCTTCGAAACGATGCTGGCTTTCAGTGGGTTATGCTTCAGGTGTGCTGGGTGCGACACTGTAAGTCGTTACATTCCAGAGGCTTGTAATTTTAGGATTCCGCTACCCCCTGCCGTTTGCTTGCCACTTTCCATATTATGTGCTACCTTTGCAGCCGAAAACAACAAAACGGTATGGATATGGAAATGAAAGTTACGAGAATCAAGACGAAGCACGGCAAGTGGGGAAAGCCACTCGCGATGACCGTGGAGGAACTGGCTGCTGCCATCAGCAGCGAGAAGTGGCAGACAGAGGTGGAACGTATAGCGTTGACGCGACACCGCGACCGCCTGCCCTACGTGATATTCTCAGGACTTTTTGACCGACAGGGCCTGCACTGCCTGCGTCAGCCTACGGGTCTGATGCTGCTGAGCATTGACCTGCCTGCCGATCCTACCCGGGCGGCCTTGCTGCGCCACAGCGTGGAGCAGCTGCCGCAGACCGTGATGGCCTTTACAGGCGTCAGCCGTCACACCCTGAAAGTGGTAGTGCGCTGTCTGCCTGCAAACGGACTGTTGCCTGCTGACTCGACTGCCTATCTCAGTTTCCTGAGTCTGGCGCAGCAGCAGGCCGCCCGTTATCTTGAGGCCATGTGCGGCTGCGAGGTGCCGCTGGTCGAGGAGTCGCTGCAGCGGGGCTGTCGGCTGAGCTACGACGCGCGTGTCTACCTGAATGCTGGTGCTGCGCCCCTGACAGTGCTCAGTACGGTGGAGATGTTAGCCCGCTATCCCCTGGCTCGTACCGACCGCTACGGCAACACCGTCAGCGAGCCGTTGTGGGCCGACATCGAGCGCGAGCGTGCCGACTTCTACGCCTGTATGACGCGTGCTCAGGAGACTGTGACCCTGGACACCGCTGACCCTGCCAGCGCCGAGGCACTGGTGGTGGAGCTGGCCCGTCTCTGCCGCAAGTCTGCACTCCCCGAGGAGTCATGCGTCCAGCGTACGGGTTTCTACCGCCACTGGCACCTGTCGGTAGACGAGGTACGCCGCATCTTCCGCACCGTCTACCAGAACAACGCCGAGGGGCGTCCCTGGTCTCAGATGAGCGAGAAGGAACGTATTGCCCGTAAGGTGAGGGACTTCTTCGAGCGACGTTATGAGCTGCGCTTTAACGTCATGAAGCGTGGCGAGGAGTTCCGTCCAAGGGGCATCGACTACCACCCATGGGAGCCGCTTACCGATCGCGACATCAACCGTATCGGTCAGGAGCAGATGCTCGACTGCGGTGCCGCGTGGCCCATCGACATCAAGCAGTATGCCAAGTCGAGTCTCGTGCCCAAGTACAACCCCGTGCACGAGTTCCTTGCCGGCTGTGGCTCGTGGGACCAGCGTCATGACTACATCGGCGACCTGGCCCGCCGCGTGCCCTGCCACTATGCGGAGTGGCCTCAGCTGTTCCACCGCTGGTTTCTCGGTATGGTTGCCACCTGGCTGGGCCGCAGCCGCGACCATGCCAACAGCGTGGTGCCGATGCTCGTCAGAGAGCAGGGCTGCCGGAAGTCTACGTTCTGCAAACTGCTGCTGCCCCACTCGCTGCGTGAGTACTATATCGACGACATCAAGCTCGACAACGCCGAGCAGGTGGAGCGCATGCTGGGGCGTATGGCCCTAGTGAACATCGACGAGTATAACGCCAAGACCGAGCGCGAGCAGGCCAAGATCAAGCGCATCCTGACCGAGCGCGACGTGCAGGTGCGACTCATGCGTTCGGAGCAGTACCTGATGGTACAGCGCATGGCCTCGTTCATCGCCACCACCAACGAGCGTCAGCCTCTGAACGACCCCACGGGAAGCCGCCGCTACCTCTGCGTCGAGGTGACGGGGCAGATTGACACCGTCAGTCCCCTCAACTACCAGCAGCTCTACGCCCAGGCCCTCTATGAGCTGGAGCACGGCGAGCCCTACTATATGACGTCCGAGGAGGAACAGCTGATGCAGCGTCACAACGAACAGTTCCAGAACCTGTCGACGGCCGACATCCTGCTCAGCACCTACTATGTCCCCGCGCCGCGCTCGCAGCAGAACTTCATCCGTGCGGTTGACATCCTGGCCGACCTGCAGCAGCACGCCAAAGGCAGCGATCGTCCGAACATGTCGCGGCTGGTGAAGGCCCTAAAGGCCGCCCACTATGAGTACGGAGCCCGCCAGGGCGTCCGTGGCTGGTACGCCCGGCGGTTGTGACTCTCTGGCTTCGCCGAAGTTCTTGGACGAGCCAAGCAAAACAATTTTCGTGTCCGCAGCACTCGGAAAAGCTCAAAAGGGAATCTCGGGGTCGGTTCTCCTGATCATATTCAGGAGTCTGATATCTCTATGCTTTATTACTTGTCTCATTCACATTTCACTTAATTTGAAAAATGATCAGAAGAACCGACCCCATGATCCCTTCTCCCATATTCAGCATGGACACGAAGAAAAAGGAAATCCTTGGCCTGTTCAGACGTGACAACGGAACAGCCTACTGCACAGAACCCGTCAAGGTGAACGACCATGACTATTCCACGTTCTCCAGTGGCAAGATGGTGCCGCACGGCATCTACGATGTCATGAGGAATACCGGCTATATGACCTTTGGAGTGAGCCACGACACTGCGGAGTTTGCCTGCGACTGTCTTGTGGAGCAGTGGGAGAAGCACCTCCGCCATGTATATCCAAGTGCAAAGTGTATCTGCATCCTTTGTAATGGAGGAGGTTCCAACAATGCCAGAAGCTGGCAGTTCAAGTGGTGTCTCATGGAAACAGCCAAGAGACTGGGCATCGACATCAGGATTGCCCACTATCGGCCTTACTGCTCCAAATGGAACCCCATAGAGCACATGCTCTTCTCGCAGATTTCCAGAGTATGGAGCGGAGCCGTCTTCAACACCGTCGAGGAGGCCAGCGATATGGCGGCCAAGACAACTACCAAGGCGGGACTCGCTGTATTTACGACTATCAACAGAAACACCTATGAGACAAAGAAAGAACGCAACCCGCTCTTTGAGAGTGAGTGTGAGAGGCATATCGTCAAAGACGAAATCCTGCCCAAGTGGAACTATCTTATCAAATGCAACTGATGACATATGAATTGTACCAAGTTATTTTTTAACAATCACTAAATGATATTGACTTAAACTTTGTGCCATAAGAATACTCGTCCAAGGCAGATTTAAGTCCTGAAGGAAGCACTCCATACCATTCCTTGTCGTTATATACAACGATGAAATTCCCATTCTCAGTAATGTTCACATCGTTAATAGTTCCTCCACTCTTATTGATGGACTTTAGTTTTGAAGAAATCCTATCGTCAACTGTGGCACTACAAAAATAGCCGTTGCTGCCATATAGTGCTACGGCACCATGCTCCAGCGAAAGCGTACCATTATTGCATTCGCCCCATTTCTTGATAGCTTTACGCAACTGATTACGACCATACTTGCTCCTTTGTGCAATAGCATTGCCCAACTGTTGTCCGGCCTGATAGCCAGGGTTCATATAGGGGTTGTAAGGATTGTATGGAAAATACTGAGCTTGTATGTCACATGTAATAAAGAGGATGAATAATAACGAAAGAATCCTTGCGTTTACCTTTGTCTCAAAAAAGTTTGGAATAGATGTTATTAGTAGCTGTTTCATAATAATATGTTCATTTTTATTGGATTATTTGTTATTTACTTTTTGGCTAATCATCTTCTCTTTAAGCGAATAGTAATATTGATTAAGTTCTTCTGTCATACGACAAATTCTCGAAATATGCTTTTCTGTTCTTGGATCATAAATTGCATTGCCTTTAATTATGTCGCAATTTAAGGCTTCTTGAATTGGTTCTAATGCATAATATATATTGTTCCATCCGCTTACATTTTTATCACTGATGTAATGAGCTATTTCGTAAGCAACATTTAGTAGTGCGATGATTCTCTTCATCTTATATTCTTCACTTGTATCTTCTGATGGTTCTGATTCCCAATGCACTTCAATATTTTCTTTCAATGCGCCTTTCATTTGCTCATCAAAATAATAGACATTATATCCCATTTCTTCTATTTCACAAAAAGCACCACCAGAAAAAGAAAAAAAACTTTTCAAAGTTCCAAGAGAAGAGTCCATTTCTGCTCTAATAATCTTTTCGTCAATTCCTCTAAGCCCATATTTGCCAGCATTATTTTCAAATTTCGCGTAATACACAACAATGTCGCCTAAAGAGTCATTCTTATAAATTAATGTGTGACCGTCTTCTGTGTAAACGGCATTGTAACTATCCACGTTTTCTACAATAGTAATGAATTTCCTTGGAACATTACCGTATCCATCTGTTTTTTTGCCAGATGAACCACAAGAGATAAAAAACGCTAAAAACAAAAATGTGATAAAATAGTATCTCATATTTCTTTAATGTGTCCTCTCTACAACTCTAACTACCCTAATACTTAATTCGTAAAGCAAATAAAGGGGAATTGTTACAAGTATCAATGTCATTAAGTCAGGCGGGGTAATAATGGCGGCAACCAACATAACACCGATGAATGAATGTTTACGGTAGTCTGCAAGCATTGATGATGTAATGACGCCCATCTTGCCAAGAAAGAATGCTATCACAGGCAACTGGAATAAGACACCCATGACCAAAGTCAACGATACGAATGTGTCGATATAAGAATCGAGCGTAATATTACTCACTACTCTTGCTGATACGCTATAAGTGCCGAGGAAACGGAACGAGATAGGGAAAAGCACGAAGTATGACATCAGGACGCCAAGGATGAACAGCACATAAATAATACTCGTTACCTGTACAGAATACTTGCGCTCATTTTCATAAAGTGCAGGCGATATGAAACGAAACAACTCATATAATATATAAGGTGAAGCTCCAAGCAAGCCAAGGTATACCGATGTCGTAATGTGTGTCATAAACTGACTTGACAGGTCAGTTGCGATCATATCTACATGAAATTCGTTGAAATGGAAATTAATACCAACCGCATGCATAACCTCTTCAAGCCACCGATATGTGCAGAAGTCCCACTCGCTTGGAGCCATAAGAACCATCCACGTAGTATCCTTGAAGCAGAATATCACTACAGCGATTATACCCGCTACACCAAGAACGCGAAAAAGCATCTGGCGTAATACTTCCAGATGCTCACCATAAGTAAGCAGAGTGGAATATTTATCGCTATTGTTCTGCTTGTTCTTCGCTTGGCTGCTCGTCTTGGTCTTTTGTTTCCTTGACATCCTCTTCAGAATCCTCGGTTAAAGGTTCTTTCATGCCTTTCTTGAAGCTCTGTACTCCTTGGCCAAGACCACGCATCATTTCTGGCAGTTTTTTACCACCAAAAAGCAGCAAGGCAAGTCCACCAATAAGCAGAAGCTCAGTTGTCCCAATGAATAATAACTGTGAGGTCATTTCCCAATTTGTTAAAAGTTAAGACTTAAACCAATGCCAAGAGCTTTATCCCTTGTATTTGGGTCATTCATCAAGTCAATGACAGCAGATAAACGACTATTACCAATATTGAAATCCTGTTTTATAAGTGGCACGGATGCAATAGAGTTTGCAGCTTTCTCCTTATTATTTGCTACTGCGCTACAGATACCAAGTCCTATCAAACCACTGGCGACACCGCTTCCTGCACATATCCAATAGGTTGATTCCTTATAACCACTAGCATACAAGGCTATACCTCCACCGATACCACCTAAGAAACTTACCCAATACCATACGTTTCCAACTACTCTCCAACTTTTGGCACTTGCAAGTAACCTTTCTTTTTGAAGCCTATTGTTAGCCGCCATGCTTTCAGCCATCTGGCTTGTATAATCATTGTAATTGAAACCTTGCTGTGGCTGGGATGTTACGACATCTGAGAAAGTTTCTTTCTCACCATTCTCATAGTTGATGGTTTGAACATCATTTTTGTCAATTGTGTACATGGGACCATTCTGATTGTTCCATTTCTTGTACTTAATCTCAGTAGTCCCGATTTCAATAACTTTGCTCAATATGGTTGAGCCGTCTTTCTTTACAATCACATCCTGTGCGGATGCAGTAAGTGATGATGCGACAAGCAACATCAATAATAATACCTTTTTCATTTTACTATTCAATAATTATTTCATTAGTATCAAACAATATTTTCCAGTCACCTTCGCCTTTCTCCCAATGATATTTGTTATAAGTTTGATTCCACCACTCTTTATATTTTTTTATGGTTTCATTCATATCGGCCATTGCGGTATTATATAACTCGTCGTCTTTAGGTAGGACCAAAAGCAGTTCCTCCAAAGAATTCTTATGTGTATTAAGTTTTTTTATCACAATTTTTTCTTCCTCTGTGACAACTCCAACTACTTTTTTCATATGTCTTTATAGGAATCAAATGGGTCAAGATAAGATATAGATTTAATCTCTTTCTCATTGAGAAGACTAGATTGGTGGAACACATCTAACAAATCCTTGCTTGCATTTCTTTCGACGTGAGCCATTATACATTGTTGTCTTGATGGTGTGTTCACCTCGTATGTGAGTTTCTTGTTAAGCCATACACATCTTTTACAATGATATGCATCACATCTTTTGCATAAAGGTGCACCTTCGAGCGTGAACAATTTCTTGTTTCTAATCGTTAGCCCTGTTTCTATGTTACCACATTCACAATAATGGTCTCTGTCATAATAGAAGGCAGGACATGGATAGAATTTTCCGTTTGGAGCAAGAGTGATACTCGTATCACCAGCACCACAGTTGTTCATTTCGTCCAAAGCAATTCTATCAGTCAAAATGTTTGTATTTACGTTTCCGCCGTTTAGGATTAGGTCTTTGAGATATACACCTAAATCATTCAATATTGCCTGGTATTGCTCTGTCTTTTCATCTGTAAATGATTCAACATCCTTAAAAAGGACATTGACACTAATGTTACGCTCAAAGACATTTTTCAGTAAGTCATACCTTTCAAAGAATTCTTTTACCGTTGTCCTAATAACATATCGTTTACTGGCATCGTATTTGTTTTCGTTTTGAGTCAATTCTTCCATTCCATTAACAACAATCACATCAGCCATTTCTTCCTGTTCGATGGAGCCTATGTTATCATGAAACATACTATTTATTGCCTCTATATATGATTGAGGTAATTCGCCTTGTGGAAGTACATACTGTATCTTAAGGTCGTTCTTCATTGCGAAAAGAATGCCCTTATGAAGAATCTCTAACGGAATCAGGTTCCTTTCGTTACTGTTGTCATAATGGCAATATGACACAGAACAATCATCTAAAAGTATTACGAGATATTTAAGCATAGCTTTATGTATTTTGTATGATGACTTAACAGATATTCGGCTTTACTGCATATGGAGAAGTTCCGTCTATCGGAGCTGATTTTTCCTGTCCTCCTTGCTGTATATGCATGAAAAGCTTATTCCAATAGTAGTTGTTTGCTCTAACACGTGCTTTGTGCATAAGGCATATTGCTGTAGCACGTTGATATATGGTATCGGTATCAGCCGAATCATAATTCTCACCTTGACACCAAGCACAACCTTTTGCGACTTCGCATTTCAGACATTTTTCAGAACTTTGAGTCTGTCTGTCTAAAAGAATGAATGGTCTCACTTTATTGGGGTCTATACCTTCATTTATATTTCCAATAATTCTTGGCTGTTTTTCTCTAAGTGAAAAATCGACAAAACGATTGCAAGGATGGAAATTACCCTCACTATCAATTGCTAACATTTTACCAGAACCACACCAGTTTTGACTGTCTCTATTGGGCTTTCCAATTTTTTCATCGAAAATAGAACACTCGTAATCGGTGTATAACTCATTGTCAATCATTTCATCTGCCAACATGATAAGCTGTTTTTCGAATATTTCATCGTCACCGTCTTGCCAAACATCTTCGAAGACACAATTCATAAAAACTTTGTGCAAGCCCAAATGGAAAAGATGAAGTATACTTTCACAAATATATGGAAGATCAACGCTGCTTAATGTGACTTTGGTGCTTTCTTCAGGAAATTGCTGAAGCCATAGCGGTATATTTCTAACAACATCATCATAAGAACCTTTTCCTGTGTCCTTGTATATACGATTTAAATCATGTTTCATCTTAGTTCCGTCAATTGTAATGCCAATAGAAAGATGTTTTTTGTTTTTCTTAATAAAATCTTGTACCTTTTGGCTATTATAATTAATTCCATTTGTAGAGAAAGAAAAAACATGATGGTCGAACCAAGGGTGATTCTTCCTATACATTTGTATCTTTATGTAATCGCATAGTTGGTCTATCATATCAATCTCTAAAAAAGGCTCTCCACCTATAAAATCGAAATAGACGCTGTCTTCATTGAAGAAAGTGCGATTATCAAGAACGTAATCAACCGCTTTCTTGGCTGTTTCAAGCGACATTCTCCCATACTTGTTCTTGCTAACAAGATAACAGTACTTACATGCCAGTTGGCAATCCTTTGTTACGATAAACGTTATTGTTTTTGGCGATTTTGAATGAAATTTCCACCAATTGAGTTTGTTATCTTTCATTATCTTCAATATATTTAATTTTGTTCCAGAAATAGTTGTTTGCTCTAACGTTCGCTTTATGTAATTGACAAACTGTTATCGTCCGTTGGAATATAGTCCCAGATGTCGAAGCATCATAATTTTCTGCAGGACACCATCGACAACAAGACTCGATTTCGCAATTAAGACATTCCTCTGGGTAACATGATTCTTTGTCAAATGAAAGAAGTGGTCTTAGCTTGTTGTTATCAATACCTGTTTGTATAGTCCCAATAATACGGGGTTTCTTACTTCTTAAAGAAAAGTCCACAAATCTGACACATGTATATATATTGCCTTTCGCATCAAACACATACATTGGATTTCCACATGGATATATGTGTTCTTCTTTGTTTGGCTTACCTATAGTTTCTTCAAACGGAGAAATTGTCACCTTATTCCACAGTCTGTTGTTAATTATATAATCCGCAATTGCCATAAGTTCCTTTTCGAATATTTCTCCGTCACCCTCTATCCAAACGTCTTCTACAACGAGACTAACAACAACATCTTTTATGCCCAGTGTAATAAGATGGATTACACTTTCTGACAAATAAGGCAAATCATCATGAGATATAACCATAAATGAAGTTGCTTTTTCTTCAAATTGTTCAATCCATAATCTTACATTTGGTATCAAATCATCATAAGAGCCATTACCGTTTGCATATTTCCTGTTAAGATCATGTTTCCTTTTTGTTCCATCGATTGAAATCTGAATTGATAGACATTCTTTATATTTCTTGATATATTCCTGTACTTTGTCAGATGCATAATTGAGTCCATTTGTTGTGAATCGGAATGAATAGTTGTTGAACCAAGGATGGTTCCTTTCCTTCATGGATGTAACTAAATATTCACTGATTTTATTTATCAAATCAATTTCCAACAAAGGTTCTCCACCGATAAAATCAAAAATTGCTTCATCTTCAACAACGGGTAATGACATGAGAAAATCAGCAATCTGCTTTGCCGTTTCCCATGTCATTTTTCCCGCTTTGTTCTTGCCAATGAGATAACAGTAGTTACATCTCAATTGGCAATCTTGGGTTACGATAAAAACAACCCGCCTTTTGGACATACAATTTTTACATGTATTTACATGAAGTTGTGTAGCAGCCGCCAGAACAACCATCGCAATCACCTGCACAGTCTCCGTCACAACTGCCAGAACATGTGTTACTGCAGCTACACTTACCATCTTTTTTGTCATCCTTCTCGCATGATGTCAAGATAGATGGCCCAAAAAGGCTTATGCCCAAAATGGGTAGTGCACCCTTAGCGGTTTTCTTCAAGAACTCCCTTCGCGACTGGAGCTCTTCGTTTTTTTCGCTTTTCTTCATAACGTTAAGAAGTCTTTGTGCCTCCTAACTCCCAAATTCAGCGTTAATATTACTTTTAGTTTGAGGAAATAAAAAAGACGTGGGAGTTTGTTCCTCCGCGCCTATCCCTGCAGTCGGGCTCTCGCATTGCCTCTTTCCAAGGATAAGCAACGCAAGCCAGCCCACGCCGAGTGATTATATAGTTCGACGCAGACGTAAAACCACCAAGAGACTATGATAGCTACGGAGCGACCGGGATATAATACACCCACGCGAACGCTTCGTTGCATTACCGCTGTGGAAAGATTCAAATTTGCGAGATTTGACTGCACAGGCAGGTAACGTTCAGAAAACGTCCTTTCCCTTCGGCTGTCCTTACAAACGGTGTCCTCAGCCTCCAGATTCCATCGATGTTTATTTCGACCCGCCCTGCCACGTTGTGACTGGCTTTGTCACTGCAAAAATACACATTATTTTTCAATTCATCGCATTCTTTGCAAAAAAATCATCAAAAATCCTCATCTTTTAACCATTTTTGCGTAAAATAAGGCGGGAACTCCCTGATTACAATCCTAACTTAGCTTTAACGTAACTGACGACAGATACCATCAATTTCATACAAACTATTACAATCATGGTCCTCACTTTTTCCCCTCTGCTTGCCACAAATAGATTCATAAGAAGGGTGTAGCCTCTTACGCACTTTTCTGTGGGGTAACACACAAAGATGCTTGTCTGCTTTCTGATGAGCAAGCTCGGCAGGCATTAGGTTTTTGTTTCCCTGAATTGTTATTTCACAACAGAGAATTTTCAGAATGAGCCTCTCTGGAAATCATGATGTACCTTTGCCCGCAAATTACAAAAACCAAATAAAACATGGAAGTTATATCAATTGAGCGCAGTACCTACGAGGTAATCGGCTTGCCGCTTCGCTCGTCGAAGAACTGCTGACGGGCTTCAATAGCTTCGTCACAAAGATGAAGGAGATGGCTAAATGAGGTTACGATTTGGCAACCTATCTCCTTCACCAATCCTCCCCAATTTACTTTTAGTCCAAATTTGAACTTCCTCGTTCTTCCCCGTCTTGCCTTTATTTTAGGCCAAACTGCGTTCGCTCGGCCTAAAAGGACGCTTTGCTTGCAAAGAATTTCCAAAATCCGTTGTTCTTTACAAGCTTTTTTCGTTATGCGAACCTTCGCATAACGAAAAGATTTCGATAATGAGTCGATTTTTCCTGTTTTTCTTTGAAAAAAGGCTCAAAAAGGAGCTTGTTTAGAGAAAAACTAATAAAAACTAAGCGTTTTTCTTGGAACTTTCAGAAAATATGCCTATCTTTGCACCGACAGAATCCGCCACGCTTCCCGTAGAACAGCGAACCAGGGCGGGTCTTTTATTTTATACGTTATGAACATCTATACAAAACAGCCCATAAGTATTGATGACCAGATTGCCAAACTCAGGTCGCTTGGTCTGATTATTGCTGACGAAGACAGGGCAAGGAAAACTTTAAGCGAGGTTAGTTACTTTCGCTTTGCTGCCTATCTTCGTCCGATGGAGGCCGACAAGCAGACGCATCAGTTCAAACATGGTTCTACATTTGAGAATGCCGTTGCCCTCTATGAGTTTGACAATGAGTTAAGACAGTTGCTATTTTCTGCCATTCAGCGTATTGAAGTGGCTCTTCGTTCGAAAATCATCCAGCACTTTTCCATGCAGCATGGTGCGTTCTGGTTTATGCAGATGCAACTCCACGACAGTGAGCACCGTTTCCTTGAAAACCTCAATTCGCTTGACCGTGAAGTGACTCGTTCCAAAGAAGACTTCATCAAAGAACATTTCCACAACTACGACAAGCCTGAGTTCCCGCCAGCATGGAAGACGTTGGAACTGGCATCACTGGGAACGCTCTCGAAACTCTACTACAACTTTGCTGACAAGAAGACAAAGAAACTGATTGCGCGAGAGTTTAACCTGCCACAACATGAAGTGCTTGAAAGTTGGATGCGAAGCCTTGCAGATCTCCGCAACCATTGCGCCCATCATGCCCGTCTATGGAACAGGTTCCTTAAAGCGACACCACAACTGAACGCCAGATTGCGCGGCCTTTGGATAAATAACCATCAAGTCGATGCCAACAAACTATACGCTACGCTTTGCTACATCGTCTATTGGCTCAACTCTATGGAGCGGGGCGACTTATTCAAGGAACGCCTCAATACTCTTTTTGCTAAATATCCCTCAGTGGACACTGCTGCAATGGGGTTCCCTCAAGATTGGGGGAATGGGCCAT
>Ga0256407_10010542_pt1 | contig 12960 bp, 7 predicted proteins | sample RumenRJG_04DNA_FD_193489 | JGI IMG/M metagenome (GOLD analysis project Ga0256407, IMG submission 193489) | Bovine rumen microbial communities from Lethbridge, Alberta, Canada - RJG_04 | ecosystem: Host-associated > Mammals > Digestive system > Stomach > Rumen | place: Canada: Alberta | collected... | reverse complement strand
CCGCGGGAGCGTTCTTCTCCTGCTTGTTGGTATGGATGAGGATATTGACGGTGGTCTTCTCTATCTGGGCGTCGGCCATCTGCGAGGCGGCGGTGCGCTTCCAGATGAGCTCGTAGAGACGGCGCTCCTGGGCATTGCCGTTGATCTCGGTATTGCTCATGTAGGTGGGGCGGATGGCCTCGTGAGCCTCCTGGGCACCCTTCGAGTGGGTCTTGTAGTTGCGGGGCTTGCTATAGTTCTCGCCATAGAGCCGTGTGATTTCTTCCTTGCTGTCGTTGATGCAGAGACTGGAGAGATTCACCGAGTCGGTACGCATATAGGTGATGAGTCCGTTCTCGTAGAGGTGCTGGGCCACCATCATGGTCTGCGAAACGGTGAAGCCGAGTTTGCGCGAAGCTTCCTGCTGCAGGGTAGAGGTGGTGAAAGGAGGAGCGGGCGTGCGGCGAAGGGGTTTCTTCGTCACCGCATCAACGGTGAAGGTGGCATCCTTGCACTTCTCCAGGAAGGCAAGGGCCTCGTCATGGCTCTTGAAACGGGTGGGGAACTCGGCGCGCACCACCGACTTGTCGTCGCCAGGGATGTTGAAAACGGCACTCACACGGTAGTAGGGTTCGCTCACGAAAGCCTGTATCTCGCGCTCACGCTCCACGATGAGCCGCACGGCCACACTCTGCACACGTCCGGCCGAGAGGGCGGGCTTCACCTTGCGCCACAGCACGGGCGAGAGGCGGAATCCCACAAGGCGGTCGAGCACGCGACGGGCCTGCTGGGCGTTCACCAGGTTCATGTCAAGATGACGGGGATGCTCGATGGCATCGAGAATGGCGGGTTTGGTAATCTCGTGAAACACGATGCGGTTGGTCTTCGCCTCGTCCAGACCGAGCACCTCGCACAGGTGCCAGGAGATGGCCTCTCCCTCGCGGTCCTCATCGGATGCGAGCCATATCTTCTTGGCCTTGCTGGCATTGGTCTTCAATTCGCCAACCAGTTTCTGTTTCTCTTCCGGAATTTCGTAGTCGGGCTCCAGTGTGTCGAGGTCGATGCTGATCTCTTTCTTCTTCAGGTCGCGGATATGACCGTAACTCGACATCACCTTGTAGTCCTTCCCAAGGAATTTCTCAATGGTCTTGGCCTTGGCGGGACTCTCTACAATCACTAAATTGTCTTGCATAATATAATGTCAAAAATGTTATTGGAGGCGCAAAAGTAAGCAAATCTTTAATTATACACCTTATTATATGATGATTTTTTGCATTTTTTAAGAAATTCCGGAAATACGGACTTTTATGTGTTCACTGAGGTTTCGCATTCGCTCCACTTTATGGAGTTCAGGAGTTGCAGGAGTTCAGGAGTTCAGACAATAGTCCGAATACACCTCGTTAGACTCAATGGTTGTTGACTGTGGTAATGTCTGAACTTCTGAACTCCTGAACTCCTTTCAACTTACTATAGTTGAATATACCTTTTAATATACGCGCGAAAAGGACAAAGCCTTTTCCGTTAGTTCCATATATCGGCTCTTTCACGATGGGAAGAACCAAATTCTTCACCTATCTCGCTCATAAATCGGGATTTTTGTCTAAATTTGCAGCCGAAACGGATAAAATGCTGAAAATTAACAACTACAATGGAATACAATTTCAGAGAAATCGAGAAAAAATGGCAGAAAAAGTGGGTTGAGCAGAAAACCTACAAAGTGACGGAAGACAACAGCCGTAAGAAATTCTACGTGCTCAATATGTTCCCCTACCCCTCGGGAGCCGGACTCCACGTGGGACATCCGCTGGGATACATTGCCTCCGACATCTATGCCCGCTACAAACGCCAGCAGGGATTCAACGTACTCAACCCCATGGGATACGACGCCTACGGACTGCCTGCAGAGCAATATGCCATACAGACCGGACAGCATCCGGCCATCACCACGGTGAACAATATCAACCGATACCGCGAGCAACTCGACAAAATCGGGTTCTGCTTCGACTGGGACCGCGAGGTGCGCACCTGCGACCCCGAATACTACAAATGGACCCAGTGGGCCTTCCAACTGATGTTTGAGTCATACTACTGCAACAAGGCCCAGAAAGCCTGTCCCATCAGCCAACTGGTGGCCCACTTCGCCCAGCATGGCACCGAAGGCCTCGACGTGGCTCAGAGCGAGGAACGCTCGTTCACTGCCGATGAATGGAATGCCTGGGACGAGAAACAGCAGCAGCAGGTGCTGATGAACTACCGCATCGCCTACCTGGGCGAGACAATGGTGAACTGGTGTGCCGGACTGGGCACCGTGCTGGCCAACGACGAGGTGGTGGACGGTGTGAGCGTGCGTGGCGGCTATCCCGTAGTGCAACAGAAGATGAGGCAGTGGTGCCTCCGTGTCTCGGCCTACGCACAGCGCCTGCTCGACGGTCTCGACACCATCGACTGGACCGACTCGCTGAAAGAGACCCAGCGCAACTGGATAGGCCGTTCGGAAGGAACGGAGATGCAGTTCCGCGTGGCCGACTCCGATATGGAGTTCACCATCTTCACCACACGTGCCGACACCATCTTCGGCGTCACCTTCATGGTGCTCGCCCCTGAGAGCGAACTCGTGGCACAGCTCACCACACCCGCACAAAAGGCCGAGGTAGACGAGTATCTCGCCTATGTGAAGAAACGCACCGAGCGCGACCGGCAGATGGACCACAAGGTCACTGGCGTCTTCTCAGGCTCTTATGCCATCAACCCGCTCACCAATGAGCGCATACCCATCTGGATAGCCGAGTATGTGCTGGCAGGCTACGGCACGGGTGCCATCATGGCCGTGCCAGCCCACGACTCACGCGACTATGCCTTCGCACGCCACTTCAACCTGCCCATCATCCCCCTCATCGAGGGTGCTGACATCTCGGAAGAGAGTTTCGACGCCAAAGAGGGTATCGTGATGAACAGTTCGAATGGTGACTTCTCACTCAACGGACTCACCGTGAAGGAGGCCATCGAGGCCACCAAGAAATACGTGGTGGAGCACCACCTGGGAAGGGTGAAGGTGAACTACCGTCTGCGCGACGCCATCTTCTCGCGCCAGCGCTACTGGGGTGAGCCGTTCCCCGTCTACTACAAAGACGGCATGCCCTATATGATACCGGCCGACAAACTGCCCGTCGAACTGCCCGAAATCGACAAATACCAGCCCACCGAGACCGGTGAGCCACCTCTCGGACGTGCTCTGAAATGGGCATGGGACACCGAGAAACAGGAGATTGTAGACAAGACGCTCATCGACCAGGTGAAAGTGTTCCCCATCGAACTCAACACCATGCCGGGATTCGCCGGCTCGTCGGCCTACTACCTGCGCTATATGGACCCACACAACAACGAGGCTCTCGTCGACAAGGCCGTAGATGAATACTGGCAGAACGTAGACCTCTATGTGGGCGGTACCGAGCATGCCACCGGACACCTCATCTACTCCAGGTTCTGGAACAAGTTCCTGCACGACTATGGCTACTCGTGCAAGGAGGAACCATTCCAGAAACTCGTCAACCAAGGCATGATACAGGGACGCAGCAACTTCGTATACCGCGTGAACAGCGACGACCACTCGCAGCATCCCGTCTTCGTGAGCTATGGACTGAAAGACCAGTACTCCACCACGGAGATCCATGTCGACGTGAACATCGTGAGCGCCGACGTGCTCGACCTGGAGGCCTTCAAGGCCTGGCGGCCCGAATATGCCGACGCCGAGTTCATCCTCGAGGATGGCAAATATGTGTGCGGATGGGCCATCGAGAAGATGTCGAAGTCGATGTTCAACGTGGTGAACCCCGACATGATCGTGGAGCGTTACGGCGCCGACACCCTGCGCCTCTACGAGATGTTCCTCGGACCCGTGGAGCAGAGCAAGCCCTGGGACACCAACGGCATCGACGGTTGCCACCGCTTCCTGAAGAAATTCTGGGCGCTCTACTATGGAGCCGGACGCGAGAACAACGGAGAGCTGCTCAGCCTCGACCAGCCTGCCACTCCCGAGATGCTCAAGAGCGTGCACAAACTCATCAAGAAGGTGACACAAGACATCGAGACCTTCTCGTACAACACCTCGATCTCGGCCTTCATGATCTGCGTGAACGAACTCTCCCAGATGCGCTGCCGCAACAAGGAACTGCTCCGCACGCTGGTGGCGCTCATCGCTCCTTTCGCACCCCATATCGCCGAAGAGCTGTGGGAAGCCCTCGGAGCAGAAGGCTCGGTATGCGATGCCGCTTGGCCTGCCTACGACGAGAAATACCTCGTGGAGAGCCAGATGCAACTCACCGTGTCGTTCAACGGAAAGGCCAGGTTCCAGATCCAGTTCCCCGCCGATGCCGACAACGCCACCATCGAGCAGACGGTGCTCGCCGACGAGCGTTCGCTCAAGTATATCGGCGACAAGAAGGTGATGAAAGTCATCATCGTGCCCAAGCGCATCGTCAATGTGGTAATCAAATGACATGCCTATGACCATCACAGGCAAGCATATCTTTAACGAAGCCAAGGATTATGTCTTCATAACCCTTGGTCTTCTGCTTTATACGGTGGGATGGACTTTCTTCCTGCTGCCCTACGAGATCGTGACAGGCGGCGTGACGGGTGTCTCGGCCATCATCTTCTATGCCACCAACAGCAACGGGCACGGCATACCCATCATGTATTCCTACTTCATCATCAACGCCATCCTGTTGGTGCTCGCACTCAAGATACTGGGATGGAAATTCCTGGTGAAGACCATCTACGCCATTGCCATGCTCTCGCTCATGCTCGGTGTGGCACAGGACGTGGTGACCGATGAAAACGGGAAGATGATACAACTGCTGGGCGACCAGGACTTCATGTCGCTCATCATCGGCTGCTGCCTCACCGGAACGGCGCTTGCCGTGGTGTTCCTGAATAACGGCAGTACGGGCGGCACCGACATCGTGGCGGCCATCGTCAACAAATACCGCAACATGTCGCTGGGCACCGTGCTCATCTTCGTCGACCTGCTCATCATCGGCAGCAGTTTCCCGGCGTTCATCTTCGCCCGCGGCTTCACCGTGACCGACGCGCTCTATAAAATCGTGTTCGGTCTGTGCACGATGGTGGTGGAGAACTTCATGCTCGACTACGTGATGAACTCACGGAGGGAGTCGGTGCAGTTCTTCATCTTCTCGAAGAAATACCAGGAGATTGCCAATGCCATCGGCACCGAGATGAACCACGGTGTGACCATCCTCGACGGACATGGATGGTATACCGGACAAGAGATGAAGGTGCTCTGCATCCTGGCCCGCAAACGTGAGAGCGTGAGCATCTTCCGACTCATCAAGATGATCGACCCCAACGCCTTCGTCAGCCAGAGCAGCGTCATCGGTGTATATGGCGAGGGATTCGACGAGATGAAGGTGAAAGTGAAAAAACAACAGAAAGAACTGCAACAGAAAGAATAGCCATGAGAATAGTCTTTGCCACCAACAACGCCCACAAACTGTCGGAGATAAGGCAGATACTGGGACACCGCATCGAAGTGCTCTCACTCAGCGACATCGGGTGCCACGCCGATATCCCCGAGACCGCCGACACCCTGGAGGGCAATGCCCTGCAGAAAGCGGAATATGTGGTCGACCACTACCATATCAGTTGCTTCGCCGACGACACCGGACTGGAGGTGGACGCGCTGGGCGGCGCTCCCGGCGTCTTCTCGGCACGATATGCCGGCGAGGGACACGACAGCGAGGCGAATATGAGCAAACTGCTCGGCGAATTAGGAGAAAATAACAATCGTAAGGCAAGATTTCGCACGGTTATTGCGTTAATAACTTTGGATGGCGACCATCGCGAGGTAAACACCTTCGAGGGTATCGTCGAAGGCCAAATCACACACGAGCGCCACGGCGACGAGGGATTCGGCTACGACCCCATCTTCCAACCCGACGGCTACGACAAGACCTTTGCCCAACTGGGTATGGACATCAAGAACCACATCTCGCACCGCGCCAGGGCCACCGAGAAACTGGCACGCTTTCTCAGCGGGAAATAACGCAAACCTCACATGAGAAGAACAACACTCACCTCACTGCTGCTCGCCCTCTGCTTCATGGCTGTGGGCGCCGCACCCATCGGCACCTGGACCTCGTATCTGGCCTACGGCAACATCACCGAGATCGTGCCTACGGGAAACACCGTCTATGTGCTCTCCTCGGGTGGACTCTTCTCATACCGGCTCTCCGACACCAGCGTCGATACCTACGACAACACCAATGTGCTCAGCGACTGCAATATCGCCCACATCTCCTACTGCAAGGCGGCCAAACGACTCGTCATCGCCTACCAGAACCAGAACATCGACCTGCTCGACGACAAGGGCAACGTGATGAACGTGTCGGCGCTCTACAACAAGACCACCACCGACGACAAGACCATCAACGAGGTGAGGGTAAACGGGGCATACGCCTATATCTCCACCAACTTCGGCATCCTGAAGATGAATGTGGAAAAAGGGGAGTTCAGCGACACTTACAACCTGGGCAGAAAAGTGACGTCGACCATCGTCAACGGCGACTTCATCTACGCCGGACTGGGCAATGAGGGTATTCTGAAGGCCCGGCTCTCCGACAACCTGCTCGACAAGGGAAACTGGACGAAGGAGAGCGACGTGCCTGCCGAGCACCTGTTTTTCTTCGACAACCAATTGCTTGCAGTGACCAACGGCAGCCTCTGTGCCAAAACGGCCGACGGATGGCAGAAGGTGGGTACACCGGGATTCTCGTTCTGCAGCGAGGGGGGAGGAAAACTTATCCTCGGCAGCTCCAGCCAGGTGCTCATCTATACCTCGACCAGCCAATACACCGCCGTGATGCCCAACTACACCGCCACGGCTTTCGTCTACGATGATGCCAACGACTGCTATTGGGGCAACCAGGCCGACAACAAACTCTACTCGCTCACGCTCGAAGGACAGACCATCATACCACAACAGACCGACATACGGCCCGACGGCCCGAAATACAACTATTTCGGATTCATGAGATACCTCAACAACACGCTCTATACCTGCGGTGGAGGTTATGATGCCTTTGCCGAGTTCTTCCGTCCGGCAGTGGTGCAGACCCTCAGCGACGAGGAATGGACAATCTATGAGGAGGATTTCAACGACCGGGTGAAAAGCCTGCTCCAAGACCTCACCTGTCTCGACGTCGACCCCAAGGACCCCACTCACGTGATGGTGGGTGGCAGGGCCGGACTCTATGAATTCAAGAATGGCAAATTCGTCAAATTATACAATGTGGAGAACAGTCCGTTGCAGTTCTCTACCCCCGACGAGAGCATGAACTACAACCTCACGCTGGGCGTGAAATATGACATCAACGGCAACCTGTGGTGCCTGAACAGCCTGGCACAGTCGGCATCACTGCTCGAACTGAAGGCCGACGGCACTTGGGAATCGCACCACCAACAGGTGCTGATGGACGACAACGGACGCAGTCTGTGCAACATGAAGAACATGATCATTGACTCGCACCAGCACCTATGGTTCGTCAACAACCACTGGTCGTTGCCCTCCTTTTTCTGTTACGACCCCGCCACCGATGCCATGAACCACTACACCCAGTTCGTGAACCAGGATGGTACGACGGTGAGCAATATCAATGGTGTGCGCTGCATCGCCGAGGACAAGGAGGGAAACATCTGGATAGGCACCAATGTGGGACCCCTGATGCTCCCTGCCGACCAACTGAACAGCGGGTCGGACGCCACGCTCACACAAGTAAAAGTGCCCCGAAACGACGGCACCAACTTCGCCGACTACCTGCTCAGTGGTGTCGACATCACCTGCATGGCCGTGGATGGCGGCAACCGTAAATGGTTTGGCACCAACGGCAACGGAGTATACCTTATCAGTTCCGACAACTTCGAGCAGGTGCACCATTTCATGACCACCAACAGCCAACTGCTCTCCGACAACGTCGAGTCGGTGACCATCAATGAGCGGACGGGAGAGGTGTTCTTCGGCACCGACTTCGGACTGTGCTCGTTTATGAGCGACGCCAGTGCCACCAACGACGAGATGAACAAGGACAACGTCTATGCCTACCCCAATCCTGTGCTCCCCGACTATACGGGACTCATCACCGTGACGGGACTCTCGATGAACGCCGACGTGAAAATCGTGACAGCCAACGGCACACTTGTGGCCGAGGGCAGGAGCAATGGCGGGTCGTTCACCTGGGACGGCCATGACAGCAGCGGAAAAAGGGTGGCATCGGGAGTATATATGGTGCAGACGGCCACCAGCGATGGAAAGAGTGGTACGGTGTGCAAGATAGCCATTGTGAACTGAACCGACTATGGCCACTACCGACAAGCGCATCCTATGGATAGACATGGCACGCGGCCTCTGCATGATGGCCATCCTGCTGTTTCATACGGAGTGCTACTATTGCGGTGAGGAAATCATTCCCTATGTGGTATTTGCGGGAAACGCTGCCATCACCTTCTTCTTTGTCTCAGGCTACTTGTTCGTAAGACCGGATGCAGCATTCAGCAACAAGCGCAAAACACGTTCCATCATCACCGGACTCGTCGTGCCTTATTTCATCTTCACCTTGGTCATCGTACTGCCCAAGACCTTCGCACACGACGACCTCTCTATCCAAGATGCTTTACTGAACATCATCACCGGCCATGCCACATGGTTTGTACCGGCTCTCATCGTTACCCAACTCCTGTTCATGCTGCTGATGCGACTGTGCAAAAGCAGGCATCAGTGGCTGCCAGTGGGTTGTGCCCTGCCCTTTGTGGTGGTGGCCCTGCTTCACCACTACATCGACAACGAGGTACTCTCCTCGCACAACCTTTGGTGCTGGCAGAACGCCTTCTTCATGCTCTTCTTCTTCTATATGGGTCATACCATGCGACAGCGCAAGGAGATGGTAAACCTGCTGCGGCGCAACGACGTGCTGGCGCTGCTCGCTGTAATCGTTGCGGGAATGAAAATCATGGAATACCGGACAGGCATCTGTCTCACAGTGGAACCCATCCACGTCACGTCGTTCACCTTGCTGCTCATCGACGGCCTGCTCGTTTCGCTGCTCGTCTGTGCCGTATGTCTGCGTCTGCCGCGAATAGCACCTATAGAATGGACAGGGGCCAACTCGCTTTACTACTATTTCATCTGTGGCGGCGTACCCTTGATGGTGGGTAAGGCACTCAACTGGTGCCATCTGCCCTACGACAACCAGATATGGAGACTTATCCTGGCCTTCATTATCGTATATATCGCAGCCACAGCCATCGTTTGGATGCTGAACCTTATAAAAACCAGAAGATAAGGCTCAGGAGCGGTGAACTAACTCGACTTTCCACTCACTATTTTCTTGATTTCATTGAGTTTGTTGAGCGCCTCGACAGGCGTGAGATTATTGATATCGAGACCAAGAATCTCGTCGCGCACCTGACAGAGCACGGGGTCGTCGAGCTGGAAGAAACTCAGTTGCATTCCCTCACGCGACTGGTTGATGGCCTGTGCCGATGGTTTGCCCACGGCACCCACCTTGTTGCTGTCGGCCTCCAACTGTTTCAGAATGACATTCGAACGGCGCACGATGCTCTTGGGCATACCGGCTATCTCGGCCACATGGATACCGAAAGAATGCTCCGAACCACCCCGCTCCAGACGACGGAGGAAGATGACCTTGTTGTCGACTTCCTTCACGCTCACATTGTAGTTCTTGATACGCGGGAAATTCTTCTCCATCTCATTGAGTTCATGATAATGGGTGGCAAAAAGGGTGCGGGCACGGGCCTTGACGTGCTCGTGCAGGTATTCCACAATAGCCCAGGCAATGGAAATGCCGTCGTAGGTGGAGGTGCCACGGCCCAACTCATCGAAGAGCACCAACGAGCGGGGCGATACATTGTTGAGGATATTGGCGGCCTCGGTCATCTCGACCATAAAGGTGGACTCACCCAACGAGATATTGTCGGAGGCTCCCACACGGGTGAATATTTTGTCCACCAGACCGATTCTTGCGGCTTCTGCGGGCACGAAACATCCTATCTGGGCCATGAGTACGATAAGGGCGGTCTGGCGCAACAGCGCCGATTTACCAGCCATATTCGGACCCGTGATGATAATAATCTGCTGTCGCTCGTTGTCGAGCATGATATCATTGGGCACATAGCGCTCGCCTAGCGGCAGTTGGGTCTCGATCACGGGGTGGCGTCCTTGCTTGATGTCGATGACCTCGGAATTATCGACTACTGGCCGCACATAGTGGTTCTCTTCCGACACGGTAGCAAAAGAGAGTAGGCAGTCGAGACGGGCAATGAGGTTGGCATTGATCTGGATGGCGGGGATGAACTCCTGGATGGCCATCACGAGGTCGTTGAAAAGTTGGGCTTCCAAAACCTGTATCTTATCCTCAGCACCAAGGATTTTCTCCTCATATTCTTTCAGTTCCTGGGTGATATAGCGCTCGGCTTGTGCCAATGTCTGCTTGCGCACCCACTCGGCAGGCACCTTGTCCTTATAGGTGTTGCGCACCTCAAGATAATAGCCAAACACATTATTATATCCTATCTTCAGCGATGAGATACCTGTGGCCTCGGTCTCTCGCTGTTGTATCTTGAGCAGATAGTCCTTGCCATTATAGGCGATGGAACGCAGTTCATCGAGCTGTTCGTTCACCCCGTCGTTAATGATGTCGCCCTTGTTCACCAGGAATGGTGGATCGGGCTTGATCTCACGCTGGATGCGGTCGCGGATGGTGCGGCATACATTGATTTGCTCGCCGATGGCACGCAGCACAGGATGGTCGGCACTCATACAAGCCGTCTTGATGGGCTCGATAGCCTGAAGGGCTATCTTCAACTGCACAATCTCACGGGGCGACACCCTGCCCACTGCCACTTTCGAGATGATGCGCTCCAAGTCGTTGATGAGGTGCAACTGTTCGTCTGCCTGCTGGCGGAATTCGGGATGACGGAAGAAATACTCCACCACATCGAGACGCTCATTGATGGGTTTGGCATCCTTCAATGGGAAAATGAGCCAACGGTGCAACATACGGCCACCCATCGCCGTGATGGTCTTGTCGATGACCTGGAGCAGTGACGAACCGCCCTCCTGCATGGTGCTGACCAGTTCGAGCGAACGGATGGTGAATTTGTCGAGACGCACATACTTGTCTTCCTCAATCCGCGAGATAGAGGTGATATGTCCGATCTGGGTGTGCTGAGTGAGTTCGAGATATTGTAGGATGGCTCCCGCGGCCACCACGCCATTCTGCAAGTGGTCGACACCAAATCCTTTCAACGACTTGGTCTGGAAATGGCGCAACAGTTTCTCACGGGCTGTCATGGAGGTGAACACCCAATCGTCGAGTTCGAACACACAGTGTTTTGTACCAAAATAGCGCTCAAAATCGGCTTTTCGGGCACGGTCGTAGAGCACCTCCTTGGGCTGGAAATTACCAATGAGTTTTTCCACATAGTCGTAGGTTCCCTCACCAGTAAGAAACTCACCCGTGGAAATATCGAGAAAAGCCACACCACAAGAGCCTTTTCCAAAATGTACGGCAGCCAGAAAGTTGTTCTCCTTGTAGTTGAGCACATTGTCGCTCATGGCCACACCAGGGGTCACCAGTTCGGTAATGCCGCGTTTCACCAAGGTTTTGGTAAGTTTGGGGTCTTCCAACTGGTCGCAAATGGCCACCCTGCGTCCGGCACGAATCAGTTTGGGCAGATAGGTGTCGAGCGCATGGTGTGGAAATCCGGCCATTTCGGCCGAACCCGACGTACCGCCATTGTTACGGCGTGTAAGGGTAATACCCAGAATCTTGGATGCGGCCACCGCATCCTCGCAATAGGTCTCATAGAAGTCACCACAACGAAAGAGCATCAGCGCGTCGGGATGTTTCGCCTTCAGCGTGAAAAACTGCTTCATCATAGGGGTAAGTCCTTTTTCCTTAGCTGCCATAACAAGTGGTTTGATTGAAGTAGCAAAATTACGAAAAATCGATTGAAAAGCAAAAGTATGACATCATTTTTTTAAAGGAGTATAGAAGTTCAAGGTGTTCAAGAGTTCAGACAATAATTAAGGTAATAAACACGCATACTCCTGCACTTTTTGCACTCTTTGATAAAATTGTGGAAAACTTGTGGATAACTGATGGAAAAAATAATAATCAATCACCATTTTTCCACACCATCCAAGAATCACAAAAAATGGGTGGAAAAAATACAACATATTCCACCACTTAAGCAACAGTTTTGCACACTGCACTCCCCCACCCTACTTTTCCACATCATTTTATCCACCACATTCATTAACTGTGGAAAACTATATAATTCATTTACAAACAATGATTTAATATCAACAAACCAATGGTATAAATGGAAATAAATCCATAAAACCTCATAATAAGAACATATCAATATAGTTTTCCACATTTTCCACACCCCATCATTATTCATCATTTTCTTTATTTTTAAAAAAAGAAAAGAAATATAATAATAATTTGAAGTTCAGAAGTTCAAGAGTTGCAGGAGTTCAGACATTACCATAGCAAATAGCCATTGAGCACAACGAAGTGAATTCGGGCTATTGTCTGAACTCCTGCACTTCTGTAACTCCTGAACTCCTTTAATATATAATACAAAAGAGTCAGGCAAACAAAAGTTTGCCTGACTGATTGAATTATCCTTAAAGGAATGATGTGACTGGTTTAGTCGGCCAGTTTGGCCTTGATGAACTCGCGGTTGAGTCGTGCGATATTGGCGATGGTCTCGCTCTTCGGACAAACAGCCTCGCAGGCGCGGGTGTTGGTGCAGTTGCCGAAGCCCAGCTCTTCCATCTTTGCCATCATCGCCTTGGCGCGTTTGGCAGCCTCTGGACGTCCCTGTGGGAGGAGAGCCAGCTGACTTACCTTCGAGCTCACGAAGAGCATAGCAGAGCCG
>Ga0256407_10010539_pt1 | contig 12965 bp, 8 predicted proteins | sample RumenRJG_04DNA_FD_193489 | JGI IMG/M metagenome (GOLD analysis project Ga0256407, IMG submission 193489) | Bovine rumen microbial communities from Lethbridge, Alberta, Canada - RJG_04 | ecosystem: Host-associated > Mammals > Digestive system > Stomach > Rumen | place: Canada: Alberta | collected... | reverse complement strand
TGTTTCCGACACGGCCGGTGTCTCCGATCGATCCGGTACTTCCGATGCGGCCGGTATTGCCGATCCTGCCGGTGGCTCCAAGATCCCCTGTCGCGGCGATCTTCTCGATCTCTCCGGTCAGCCATTCCTCGCCTGAGTCTTCATCTCTTCCCAGTCGCTCAAGCTTCTGCTGCGTCCTCCACAGGGCGGAGTATGTGCCGGCCCACCTCATCAGTTCTCTGTGCGTGCCGCTCTCCGCTATTTTGCCCTTGTCTATTACGAAAATGCGGTCAGCGTCACGTGTATTCACAAGGCGGTGCGAGATCAGGATGATAGTCTTCTGCCCTCTCATCTTGCGGATGCGGTCAAGGATGATCTCCTCGCTCTCCACATCGATGTTGCTGGTCGCCTCGTCGAAAATATAGACCGGGCTGTCATGCAGAAGAGCCCTTGCAAGGGCAAGCCTCTGTCTCTGACCTCCGGAAAGGTTCTGGCCGTTCTCGGTCAGCTGTGTGTCCAGGCCGTCCGCTCCTTTAAGGAACTCATCCATTCTGCACTCTGCCAGGACTTTCCAGAGCCTGTCGTCGTATGCCTCTGGATCTCCCATCAAAAGATTGTCCCTGACAGTCCCCTTGAACAGATAAGAACTGCTGCCGATATATGTGATCCCCCTCATACGGCTCTCTTCCGAGCACTCCGAAAGGTGATCTGGGCCGATCATGATCGTGCCGCTCTCCACGGTATTGCGCCCGATGAGAAGAGACGCGATGGTGGATTTGCCGCTGCCGCTCTCCCCCACAATGCCCGTAAAACTGTTCTTAGGGATCTGCATGTTGATCTTGTGCAGGACTTCCCTCTCTCCGTCGTAGGAGAAACTGACGCTCTTAAGCAGGAAATTGCCGCCGTTTATCGGGAACTCGACGGTCTTCGCTTCCGGCTCTTCCAGTTCCAGGAATTTGAAGATCCTGTCGCCGGCCGCCATTCCGTTCATTGCCACGTGGAAGTAGCTGCCGAGCCTTCTCATGGGAAGGAAGAAATCCGCTGACAGAAGGATCATGAACAGGCAGGGCGCCAGTTCGAGAGTCCCCGCCACGAAGGAATGTGTCGCCAGTACGATGCCGAACGCCGCGCCGCCATAGGCGAGAAGGTCCATGATAATGATGGAGTTGAGCTGCATCGTCAGGACTTTCATAGTCACGACGCGGAAATGCTCAGATTCCTTATTCATCTGCTCATGCTTATAGCCGTCCGCCTGATAGATCTTAAGGGTGGTCATTCCCTGCAGGTTCTCGAGAAAAGCGCTTCCAAGCTTCGTGTACTGGTCCCAATATTTTGCCAGGATCTTCTTGGCGATCTTCTGCACCATCATGATCGTGCCCGGGATCAGCGGAACGCACAGGAGCAGGATCAGGCCGGTCTGCAGGCTTCCCGCCGCCGTAAAGAGAATAAACAAGGTCACCGGCGCGATAAAAGCGTAGAAGAACTGGGGTACATATTGGCCAAAATAGCTCTCCAGCTGGTCTACTCCCTCCACCGATTCCTGTACGATCTCCGCGGTGGTCGCCTTCTCCCTGTAGCTCATGCCGAGCCTTAACAGCTTTTTATAGATCAGGTCACGAAGCTTGCGCTTCACGGTGCGGGACGCCAGATAGCTCATCCGCACCGCGTATCTCGCCGCAAAGAAACGGATCACTATGGTAATTGCAATGACTATTATGGCCGGCGCCGCGTTCTGCGGCGTCAGTTCGCCCCGGTAAAGCTTCTCCGCCGAAACGGCGATGAGACCGATCATCACGGCGTTCATGCAGAGCTCGATCCATTGCAGGATGACATTTCCCGCAATGTATTTTTTGCTCTCCGGGCACAGGGCCGTCAGTCGTTTGTCAAACATGTAAAGCTTCCTCCGATTCCGCTCCCTTTACGCCCTCGTCTCTTCGGCAGGCTCAAAAGCCGGCATCAGCTGGAGCTTGTGGAGGTTGATCCTGTGCAGGCGGTCGATCTTCGCCTTGATCGTCTCGTCCTCACACTCGCCGGTGAGCACGTATTTGTCCAGCATGGCGTATGTGAATCCGAGCTTCTGCTCGTCGTCCTGTCCGCTGAGTCCGTCGGACGGCGTCTTGTGCACGAGGTCGTAAGGAAGGCCCAGCGTATCGCCGATCTGCCTCACTTCATGCACCAGCAGGTGGGAAAGGGGGCTGAAATCGCCGGCAGCGTCGCCGTATTTGGTGGAATAGCCGACATAGTCCTCGGAAGCGTTGCAGGTATTGACGACTCTCGCTCCGCCGGGCAGCATCTGTCCCACCGCGTAAAGCGTAGACATCCTGAGCCTGCGGGAGGTTGATCTCTGTGTCTCTGGTGATCCCGTCTGTGCCGCTCAGCGCAAGGAGATCTTTGTTTGACGTCAGCATCTCTTTCATGGCCTGGAAGGCGCCGCCGATGTTGAGCTCCACATAAGGGATCCCGAGGAATTCCACGAGCTTAACGGAGTCGGAGATATCGCTCTGCACGCCGTTGGGCATCAGAACGCCGACCACTCTGTCTTTGCCGAGGGCTTCCGCGCACAGCGCTGCCGCAATACTGGAATCCTTTCCGCCGGAAATGCCGATCACAGCCTTGCATCCCTTCCCGTTCTGTTCAAAATATTCCCTAATCCACTCCACAATTTCGTTTTTGGTCTTGACCGGATCCTTGAGCATGATTCTGTGCCTCCTGTTTTATTTCATTCAATTCTTTTTCCGTGTATACCAAAAGTTCCAACTGTCTGTATAATAGCATTAATGGAAAGATTTGAAAATCGGATGTGCGAATCCGGATACAGAAAGGAGCCCCCTATGGCCGACTTCAGTGACCTGTTAGAATCCTATTATGAGGAGATAGATCCCGATAAGAGGAAGAAGACTCTGGACGAATATCTTGCCGCCGCCGGCGACAGCGATCCGGCCGCCGCCTACCGCAAAGCGCTATATGAATACCGCTTCGTTGATCCCGCGGATCCCCAGAGGAAACTGGACCGCTTCATGCTCGCGTTCCTGGATTTTCTCTATCTGTACAGAAGCAGCCGTGTCCTTCCCGGCAGGTATGTGAAAGAAGTGGAAGCAACGATCGGAGCCCTCGAACTCGACGAGAGAGTCCACACGGATCCTCTGTTTGCTGAAGCCTTTAACCTGGAGGTACGAAACGCGGCAAGGCGATATTTTGATACCTGCAAGACGGACGGCTACCATAGAAAATTCTTCGGCATCGCCGCTTCCAAGCCCGAGGAGAAGGAAAAACAGCGCTGTATCGATGTCTGGCGCATGTCCTACGGCCTTGCGGAGCGCCTGGACCTCGAAGAAGAGATGGACCTCTTCTGCAGGGCGCTGAGCGAAGCTTACAGGCTCTCGAGAGTCGACGGACTCACTCTGACGGAGGCGTACCGCTCTTATAAGTGATACACGGAAACGCTCTGATTTGTTGTATAATGAAATGTCACTGTTTGGCTGAAATATGAAACATCACTGTTTGGCTGACGAAAATTCACTGATCCTGGAGGAAACCGGATGAAAACGCCGCTGATCTCTGTTGTGCTCCCGATTTACAATATAGAATCTTATCTGGACCGCTGTATGAAAGCGGTGCTGAACCAGACTTACAGTAATCTTGAGATCCTCATGGTCGACGACGGTTCGCCTGACAACTGCCCGCAGATCTGCGACCGCTATGCGGAGCAGGACTCCCGCGTCAGAGCTCTCCACAAGGAGAACGGCGGCCTCTCCGACGCCCGCAATTACGGCATCGCCCGCGCGCGCGGCGAATACATCACCTGCATCGATCCCGACGACTACGTGGATCCCGATTATGTCGAATATCTCTACAGACTGATCGACAAGTACGAGACCAGAATGTCCATCTGCCAGCATGTCACGGAATACGACAATGGCACCGTAAAGGACCACGGCTCTTCGGGCGACGAACTGATGGACATCGAGACCTGCCTGCGCAGAATGCTCTATCACGATGTGATCGATACTTCCGCCTGGGCCAAACTCTACCATCGAAGCCTTTTTGACACGGTATGCTATCCTGTGGGAAAGATCTTCGAGGACATCGGCACGACCTACGCCCTGATGATGCAGTGTGACGCCGGCATAGCCGTCGGCTATGCGTCAAAATATCACTACATGTACCACATGAACTCCATAGTCAACAGCAGCTTCTCGCCCCGCAAACTCGATCTTCTGGAGATGACCGACAAGATGGGCCATGAGGTCATTAAGGCCTACCCTTCCCTCAGACAGGCAGTCCTTCGCCGGCGCGTCTACGCGCGCTTCAGCACGCTCAACCAGATGCTGGGAACCGATGACTACGAAAAGGAGCGCGAACAGATCATCCGCTTTATCCTGCACCACAAAAAGAGGATCCTGAAGGATCCCCGCGCGCCCCGACGCGACAAGATCGCGATCCGGCTTCTGTCCGTGAGCTACGGCTTGTATAAGGCCTTCTGGAGGACTTACCAGGTGGCGATATTTAAGAAGAATTAAGGCCTGAGTATTATGGTGCGAGGCCTGTCAAAGGATTTCATTCCTTTGACGGGCCCCTTTTTTTGTCGTCTGGCGGCTGCCTGTGATTTGGATGGCGGCTGACGGTTGAGTGCCCTTTGTGATGCTCGAGCGGCACTCAAACGGCAATTTACTAGTTTTGTTTGATTTCTGCCATTTGAGTGCCCCTGTACTACCTTAAGCGCCACTTAAACGGCAATTTACCAGTTTTACACTATTTTTGCCCTTTTAGTGCCCTTTGAGGTGCTTGAAGGGCACTTAAACGTCAGACAATTAGCAGTCAATAAAACGTCCCTCCAGCTTGCCTGGAGGGACGCCTCAATTTTCTCAATATTAGTTATCTTAATCATCTTAACTGCTGCAAAATATACGGATCCTTGATCTTCTGGTCCTCCGCCAGCAGCAGGATCTTAGACAAAATTTCTGCCGTCTTAGGATCCTCGTCGATGAATGGCAGGAAGATCTTCCCTCTCTGCTGGGAGTGGACCGGCAGAATATTTACCATTCCTCCGCTCTCCTTGTGGATCACGCCGCTGCCAAGCTGAATGTTGTAGTTCCCCATTGTCCCCTTGATAAATGCATGCGTCCCCTCGAAGGTCACATTTGTAAGTCCAAAGAGCTCCATGTTGAACTCGAAGATCGCCTTGCGCATCTCGATCGTGGAGTGGCTGGTCTCCGGATCTACGCCGCCCGCATGGGCCACACTTACCGCAAGATCCACATCGCGCATAACTTCTGAGTAGAGGATGTCCGGCACTTCAGAAAGTTTCTTCTGTTTGTAAGTCTTTCTGTCATAGAAAGAAACATATTCTAGTGTAGGGCACTCCGTATCTGCCGGCGAGAACCAGTCTGCCAAAGCATAGATCGTAGCCGCAATGTTCTGCTTGAAGAAAATCTTCTGCAGACCTTCGTCGTAGTCAGCCACCCATCTGCGGCCGCGAAGCGCTGCGACTGTCTTCTTGGGCTGGATCTGATAACCTGCAAACAACCTGGAATCCAGAGCGTCTTTCTCCTCTTCCAGCTTGGGATAGAATTCTCTGAACACCTGCTTGAAGGGCTGCTTTGTGCCGCTTGTCTGCTGCTTTTCGAAGAAGAGTCTCTGGTACTTCGGCAGTACGCCGAGCCTGTAAAGTGTGATCGGATGCGCAACAAGCAGCTTCGTATCCTCTGCAAGCGCAGAATCTACCGTCGCGAACTCTTCCAAAGTTCCGAACAAAGCATCCGGCGCACCGGCAACAGCGCCGGCTTTCACAGCACTCGCCATTTCAACCGAAGCCGCAGCCTCCGCCCCCACAAACACCAATCTCCCGAGAATTCCAGCCGCGACCGGATTCCGGCACAACTGCTGCAGCTCTCCATAGCTGTAGGCGTCTTCCTCTTCCATCGCCCGCTCGAACATCGAGACGCAGCGCGAATACTGGTTCTTGAGCTTTGAAGCGAACTCTTTCACGTCGTTAAAAGTCTCGTCTTTCTTGAGCGCCGCGGGGACGGACTTAACGGCTTTGTCCTTTTTGAAGAGTTTCAGTTCGGACTTTCCGTCCGCGTCAACGAGGATCCGCGCCACATAGTCGCCAATCGTGATTCCGTCAAAGTATTTCTGATTCGACGTCACAAGCTCCGTCTCCATAGCGAGCGTAAGCCGCAGTTCATCCGCGTAGCCCGCCGTGGTCGCCATGTTCTTCATCGCGTACTGCACGCACTGCGCCTCGCTGGCTCTTCTCTGCGCGCCGAACTGTTTGCTCTCCTTAAGGAATTTCTGCAAGAATTCGTAGCGGTGCAGAGCGTCCTGCCTGTCCTTCATGGGAATCAGGCCGTAGCTCATCAGAAGGTCCTTGTTGCGCTTGTCCGCGATGGTCTTCTCGAGTTCGTCCCGGTCCACTTTTCCGGTCGCGGCGTCCGCGTACTTGCGCGCGCGGGTGTGCTTGCTGCCGTCCGCGATATATTTTGCCGCCTTGTAGAGCTTCGAGAAATTCTTCTCGCCCAGTTTCTCATACACTTCGAAGAACCAGTTCGTGTCGAAGCACCCGTTATTGAGTTCTTCAGGCGACAGAGGCGTGTATCTGGCGATCACAGCTTTCTTGCGGTCGTCAAACCGCTCGTTCATGTGCGCCATGAAGTAATAGCAGCCGCTCTTAAAGCCGTCGATCCCCAGCACTTCTTCGGCCAGGTCCAGCCACTGGGGCGCGTACATCGCGACCTCGATCAGGCGGTCTGTGCTGACCTTATTCTTCTTTACCGCCGTCTTCAAATCGGCCGCAGTCTCTGAATCAGCAGGCCAGCAGACCTTCAGCAGATGCGAAAGGCTCTCCTTCTTGCTCGTACCGCCGTTATATGAGTAATAGGTGTTCCTGTCCAAAGGGTCAGATCCCATCGCGCGCAGGATCTCCATAAGGCGCGGGATGCCCTCGATCCGGGAGATTCGGCTGACCGCGTCCGAGAAGACTGTAGGTGTGTCGCCGCGCTTGAGTTCAACATCCAGAATGAGGTTTACGATATTTTCGTAGATCTCCTTGCCCAGTTTGTAGAAGCTGTTCTGTGTATCCAGTGTCTTCTTCTCCATATCCACCGGCATGTAGAACTGCAGCTGCCTGAGCGCATAGATCGTGACATTCGAAAGGAACAGGCTGCCCAGATCTCCCACTGCGTACTTAAGCCCGACCAGTTCGAAGGCCGCCTTATACAGGAAGTCTTTGGTGATCATCCCCAGTTCATGCGCCTTCACATAGGAGAGGATCGAGAGGATGTTGGAAGAACTCCTGCCATAGGTCGTATTCGGCTCGTGCGCGTCAAACTGATAGACCCTGTCCACGTGGTAGAGCAGAGGGAATACTCCGCGGAACTCCTCGTCGTTCTCATAATGAGACGCGCGGGACAGCATCGACCGGAACTTGTTCGAGCGCACGAAGCAGAGCGGCCGCTGTGCGTAATAGGAGGCATATTTTGACGGGGCTCTCTCCATCCAGCGGATCTGTTCAGGGAGCTCCGTTGCCGCGAGAACCGCTGCCTGCGCGATCTCAGCGGGCAGGACCAGATGCTGCTGGCTCGCGATGATATCCAGGATCGTCTGGTAAGTGCTGTGAGCATAGCGCCCGCCCATATACTTGGGATCGGCGTAGTGATAGCCGGAATATGCCTCTCCGAAGATCGTCTTCTCAGCTTTCAGGTATGCGTTAACATCTTTGACGTCCGTTTCATCGTAGCCGTCGCGCGCCGCGAAGTACAGATTGAACAGCACCTTGGGGGTCTTGATGATCGTCTCATAGACCTCGATCCAGAGTTCCGGGAAGGGATAGCGCGTCTCAATGGCGCCGCTGTAGTCGTAATTGTCGTAATTGATCAGATACAGGCCGTTCTCCAGAAGCTGCTTGTCGCCGTTCACGCTCGTATACTCGAGTTTCCCGTGCGCTACAATAAACGCCCTGATCTTGTCAAAATACTGATCCATCTCCTTCGCGCTCAGACTGAAATAGTCTTTGAGAAGCTTCTTCGTGTCGCTCATTCCCAGAGAATTCTTCAGTATCTGAAGGCCTTTTTTAACGCCGGACGATGACTGCGCGCCCGCGGTTCCCCGAACCTTAAGTTCCGGTTCGTATGTCGCCTTAGGGTCATATAGGCCGTACCCTTCCGTATTCAGGATGCTGCCTGATCCCTCGCTGCCCGCGATCTCTTCGTAAAGAACTTTTTCTTTGTCGGACAGTTCAGAGGCGTCCGGAATGACTTCCCTGAGCAGCGCCGCGCACTCCTTCTTCGCGGCTTCGCTCTCCTCGCTGCGGCGCTTGAGCATGTCAAGGCCTGCGAGACGCATCTGCTCTCTGTCGGCCGCGGAGACGGTTTTCTTTTTGCCCTTAACAGCTGTCTCTGTTTTGCCCCCGTCAGGCCCCCCGCCTCCCAGAAGTCTGCGGATGCTCGCGTAAACGCCCTCCTTATCCTGTTCCTCCAGGATCTCGATGATGAAGCGTCTCGACTCCTCATTCTTGAGACGCAGGTACCCCTCTAACTGACGATACTCGTCCTGTGTGAGATGCTTTGACGTATCCGGATCCGACTGCAGCTTTTTGAGGATCTGGTAAGCAGCTTTTCTCGTGAAGCTCTCTTTCTCCGCCACATATCCGATCAGAGCGTCCCGCTGTATCTGCGTCCTCGGGGCGTGCAGAAGTACCCTCAGATAATAACTGCGGGTGTTGTAGTAGGAATCCATGATATCAGTCAGGCGCACGCAGGCTTCGTCGATCAGGGCGTCGTCCTGCAGCGCGTAGGCGATCACAGCCATCCTCTGCGTGAGGTCGCTTTTGTCGAGAACAGCCCCATACCAGGGGAAGATCATGGGATTGTACTCTATTTTGCGCTTCTTCATGGAATCAGCGAGATTCTTCAAAATACTGTAGTGCAGCCGCGCCTGCTCCTCGCTGTCAAATATCTCACTGACCGGCAGAGGATCGTAATGGACGTCCGCCTCGTCCGCCATATAGACAGACTGATTCTTATTGTTCCGGATGCAGCCGCGGACGATCGTATCCACAGCGTCCAGATAAGTGGGCATGAAAGCAGCCGCCATCTGCTGATCCTCCGGGTAAGTCTCGAGGATCTTCCTTGCGGCCTGCTCGCTGTAATCGGAGTGCTGCATATACCTGTTATAGTAGGAAATCGTCAAGCGCTGGTTCTTTGTACCGCTCTCCGCGATCTGCAGCATGCGTCCTAAGGCGTCCTGAGCCTCGTAGAAGCCCAGTGCCCACAGTCCCGTAACAATCTGTACACTGTCGTCGGTCTGCGTCATTTCAAAGGCTCTGGCGCGGTCACGGACCGCTTCGCTGACGCCTGCCAGAAGCTTGTCCGACACCCGGTCCATAGCGTCGACGCTGCAGATGCCGGTCCATGTGGCGATGGCGCGCTTAACGCCTGAAAAGCGGATCAGGTCGTTCTCCTCGATTGCGCTCAGGATCGTCAGAAACGCCTCCGCCCTGCCGCAGTCCGCGTTCTCGCAGACCGCCTGGCGCACGCCCTCCTGCAGCCTCGCGGCGACAAGGAAACGTGCAAGAAGATCGTGCAGTTCTGTATTCCTCGACTTCACGATTCCCCTGATGAGCGGCACTGTGACCAGCACAGTATTGGTGTCGCTCAGGATCGCCTCCTTCGCGGCTTCGATCACCTTGCTGTCGCCATTGTCGATCCGCGCGGCGAGTATATCGTCAAACTGCACCATATGCAGGTCGCGGGTATATGTATCGTTCCTCTTGAAATCCAGGAACTCCTCGTCGAGGCCGGCACCTTCTGCTGTCCTCTCCGCGAGGTACTCAAAAGGCGTCACGCCATAAATCCCCAGAACCTTGTAAGCCTGCATCAGGCCGAAAGCATCGAGAGTATGCGCGCCCGGATCCTTCGTGCGCACCGTAGGTCGGAACAGCGCTCTCGAGTACTGATACTCCGCATACTGTTCCAGCATATACTCGTAATCCGCGCGGTACTCTTCCGGCACAAAGATCTCAATAAGATCCCCGCACTCAGAAAGCATGAGCTCTTTGAGCGTTTCAGGGACTCCTGTCTTGCTGCTCCCAAGTTTCTCCCTGGTCCACTTGCGGATCACCGGAAAGCCGCAGTACTGATAATTGCTGAAGCATCGAACTTCGTCAAAGAGCTCCTTCTTCGCGGGTGAAAGCGTTCTTATCTGCTTCTCGTGCTCTTTGTTCCAGCACTCCTGCCGCTCCTTCTCCCATTTCGTCCTTGAGTTGTAATCAAATGCCATTTCCTGTACCCCCTGTCACCACATGCGTCCCGCAAGGAACGTCAGCCGGATGAAAGTCACTTCACTCTGTTCCTTCAGCGCCATCTTTTCCTGTCTGTCTGTGTACCTGATCCCGTCCGCGAACAGCGCGACCATCCCGTCGTCAAAACATTGCAGAGCGTTCTTCACAGCCTTTTCCTCGTCGGCTTTCCTGCCGTCCATCGGATCGCCGTAAGCGACCTTACCGGAAGCGGCGCTGTTTTCCAGATGCTCCTCAAACTGCTCGTTCAGAGTCCTGTTCTGCCCGTCCTCATTCGAAAAAAGGCGCAGTATCTCCCCTGCGTCTTTCCTTGCGTTATATTCTCTTACATTCTGCCTGACCGTCTCCGCCAGAAACTCTTCCACCGTCATCTGCCTGTCCGGATAGTCACAGGTCGTCTGTACGATCGCCGCTTTTTTGCGCGAGGCGCCCTTTACGTTGATTCTGATCTGCATGGTTGTCCTGCCTTAAATCTTATATTTGCGCAGCCGCATACTTTTCGATATTATATCACAATTCATGCTTTTCCTTGACAAACAAATCGGATTATCTTTCAATGGATTTGTTTATCTCGATTTTATGTTGGGACTGTCTCCACTGACTTTCTTTTGCTATAGTTAGAAAGACTATGATTAAAATGAATTCCAAGAAAAACACCAAATTCCTCGGCACAACATGCATGCTCGCCGCCTCTTTGTGTTTCTCGACAGGCGGCCTTCTCATGAAGTTGATCCCATGGAATCCTCTTGCGATCAACGGGGCAAGAAATGTGATCGCGGCAGTCGTGATCGGACTCTATATTTTGGCTACGAAGCATAAGCTCAGGTTTAATCCGACCGTACTTGTCGGCGCCATTTCCATGGCAGGCGTGACGACTCTGTACTCGATCGCCAACAAGCTGACCACAGCAGGCAACACGATCATCCTGCAGTATACAGCGCCGATCTGGATCGTGATCCTGATGTTTCTGATCTTCGGCCGGAAACCGTCGCGCTCAGCGCTCATCTCCATCCTGATCGTCTTCGCGGGAATCCTCTGCTTCTTCTTTGAAGGGCTCTCCACCGGCAAATGGCTTGGCGACCTGCTGGCACTTTTGTCCGGCATCTTCTATGCGGGAGTTTTCATGCTGAACAGCTTTGAGAAGGGGGACGCGCTGTCTTCGGTGTTCTTCGGACAGCTCGCCTGCGGGATCTTCCTGTCGCCGCTTGTCCTTCGGGAGACCGTATTCACTGCTCCGGTTCTGCTCTCAGTCTTTCTGCTGGGCGCAGTCCAGGTGGGTCTGGCGTATATCTTCTTCACGACGGGCACCAAATACACTGATCCTGTCACAGCTTCCATCATCAATGCATTGGAGCCGATCCTCAATCCAATCCTGGTCGCCGTTTTCTACGGAGAGATGCTTGGAAAGCTTTCCCTTGTCGGTGCGGTTATCGTGCTTGCGGGGATCCTGTATTATAACCTGCGCATCACCATGTCCCCTGCTCAGGGAGACTGAACGCCATCCCGTGATTTAGTACACAGCATTTAGAAATCAGGCTTTTTATATGAAAAACACAAATAAAGACTTCGCCTTATCCGCCGCCATGGTCATTGCAAGCGCAGTGCTATGGGGCTTGTACGGCACTTTCGTGACAATACTGAGCTCAATGGGGCTGTCCGGCAACGCACTCGTATTTCTTCGCATGTTTGCCACCTCAGTCCCGGTAGGTTTACTGATCGGCATGACGGACCGTTCCGCCTTCAGGGTGCGGCCCGCAGATATACCGCTCTTTATCGCCAACGGGCTGCTCAGCCTTCTCTTTTTCACAGCCTGTTACACCGCAGCCATCAAAGTCACCAAGATTGCGACTGCAGCAGCCCTTCTCTACACTGCGCCGGCCATCGTTATGGCGCTCTCCGTGATTCTGTTCCACGAGCGCATGACAGCCCGCAAAGTGTTATGCTGCGTGCTCGCAGTCATCGGATGCGCCTTTGCCTCCGGCATAGGCGGAGAATTGTTCACAGGGACGTCTTCCGGGAATCTGATCACCCTTTCAGGGCTCCTGCTGGGGCTGGGAGCAGGCTTAGGCTACGCGCTGTACAGTATTTTCAGCCGCATTATTCTAAACCGCGGTTACTCCGTATACACAAATGTGTTCTACAGTTTCGGCGTCGCAATGCTGGGATTTTTTGTTCTCTCCTACTTTGACGGGAGTATCGGTCAGGTTTTCGAAAACCCTGCCAGAACGGTGCTCGCCCTTCTGTGCGGGCTTCTCACCGGAAGCCTCGCGTATGTCCTGTATACCGCCGGAATGAAGGGCATGGAAACCTCCAGGGCCGCCCAGCTCACCACCATCGAGCCGGTCACCGCCGCGATCCTCGGAAGCCTGCTTTTTCACCAGCCTCTCTACTTCTTGGAGATCCTGGGAATCGTTATGGTCGTCGGATCAGTCGTGATGATGAACAGCGGAGACTGACAACTTGCAGAGATGTTGAAAGATGCGGGTTCAATGTCCTGCTGCGATTTCCAAAGTTGTTTTTTCCTCTCAAAAAGCATATCATTTGTTTTACTACACATTTTACGAAAAAGAGGTACACTCTATGTCCTGCACAACACTTCTGATCGGCAAAAAAGCCAGTTACGACGGCTCCACCATGATCGCGCGCAACGACGACGCATCTGCCGGCCGTTCTACACCCAAGAAACTCA
>Ga0256407_10010536_pt1 | contig 12967 bp, 12 predicted proteins | sample RumenRJG_04DNA_FD_193489 | JGI IMG/M metagenome (GOLD analysis project Ga0256407, IMG submission 193489) | Bovine rumen microbial communities from Lethbridge, Alberta, Canada - RJG_04 | ecosystem: Host-associated > Mammals > Digestive system > Stomach > Rumen | place: Canada: Alberta... | reverse complement strand
CCTCAAGAGAAAGCCATTGACAAAGAGACCTTTGCCGTGACAGCCATGCGGCCGGGACTGGCACAACGTCTCGGCACCCGCATGAAAAACTTTGACCTTGGGTGCCTGGGCCACTTGTGGTTCTGGGTGTTTCTCATTATCGCGGTAATAAGCGGCAGGCTAGCCAGATGGATCGATTTTCCGGACTATATAACCGACACTGTAGTTAACAGCCTGATTATCGGCATCATCATGATATCTATCGGCATTTGCTCACTGTTGCATCGCAGTGGTCACACCAAGATTCATCCCACGACGATGTTGACAATCCTAGGCACGCCCATTGTCCTGTGCATCCTGGCCAACTATCTCATCTCCACAGAGCAACGAGACCGGGAAGCCACTATCGTTAAAAGCGATGACGACGAGATGGGCACCTGGGTGTGCTGGCAATACGCTGACGATGGAACGGGATTTGGAATTCATGACGACGCGACCCAAGAGGAGTTCAAACAACTAGACGTCTGCATCGTGGACTGGCGCCGCGGGGTGTTGGGCTGGCCCGTCGTCAGGGGAATCAGGAAAAAGGAATAACAACAATCCAATGATTTTAAAGGGGAAAACAAGAAACACAAGAAGTACAATCCGTAAATCAGAATGACAACCGATTTACCGGTTATCTACTACGACGTCGATCCCGTGTGATACATAAAACACACAAAAACATTTAAAACCAATAATTCGTGTAATTCACATTAGCCCCGCAGGGTTCTATGTCATCGCCTGATTTTAAAGGGGAAAACAAGAAATACAAGAAGTACAATCCGTAAATCCGCATGACAACCGATTTACCGGTCGCCGTTCGCGTCGCCGTAGGTGGTGGTCTGCTGGGCATATCCGTTAAACGGCAGGGCCAGCAACAATGATAACAGGAGTAGTTGAATTTTCTTCATTGTCGGTCGGATTTCTGTTGTCAAGATGGCAAATATATGTCAATTATGTGACAGGTTCAAATAATTCCACTGTTTTTTTGCTCGAGGTTTCACAAATATTGAGTAATTTTGTGGCTTGATTTTGGACAACAACAACAATAACGACAGATAACTACATCATTATGAAACTGATAGACGGAAAAATGACCGCTGCGGCCATCAAGGAAGAGATCAAGGCCGAAGTGGACCAGATGATAGCATCGGGCATGAAGCGCCCCCACCTGGCCGCCGTGCTGGTAGGCCATGACGGCGGGTCGGAAGCCTATGTGAAGAACAAGGTGATAGCCTGTGAAAAGTGCGGTTTCAAGTCCTCGCTCATCCGCATGGAGGCCGACACGACCGAGGAGCAGTTGCTGGCCTGCATCAAGCAACTCAACGAGGATGACGACGTGGACGGCTTCATCGTGCAACTGCCGTTGCCCAAGCACATCGATGAGCAACACGTGATCAACACCATCGACTACCGCAAGGACGTGGACGGCATCCACCCGATGAACGCCGGCCGCATGGCCCTGGGTCTGCCCAGTTTCATCTCGGCCACCCCGCTGGGCATCATCACCCTGCTGCAGCGCTACAACATCCCCACCTCGGGCAAGAAATGCGTGGTGCTGGGCCGCAGCAACATCGTGGGCAAGCCCATGGCTCAACTCATGCTCCAGAAGCAGCATGGCGACGCCACGGTAACCATCTGCCACAGCCACTCCAAGACGCTGAAGGAAGAATGCCGCCAGGCCGACATCATCATCGCCGCCATCGGCCGTCCCAACTTTGTGACCGCCGACATGGTCAAGGAGGGCGCCGTGGTTATCGACGTGGGCACCACACGCGTTGAGGATCCCGAGAGCAAGAGCGGCTACCGCTTGAACGGCGACGTGAAGTTTGACGAGGTGGCTCCCAAGTGCGAGTACATCACCCCCGTCCCCGGCGGCGTCGGTCCCATGACCATCTGCTCGCTGATGAAGAACACCCTCGCAGCCGCTAAAGGCGAATTCTACGCCAAATCATGAGGCCGAATCAATAATCAGCCTCTTCCCCCAAAAAGAGAAAAGACCGCTATGGAGATAATTCCATGACGGTCCTTTCTTTATTATTAGGCGATGTATTAGATGTTGGCCCGAACCCTGCGGGGCTAATGCGAATTTCACGAATTATTGGTTTTAAATATAATTCGTGAAATTCTTAGCGAAATTAGCATTCAAAAGCTTTTCAGGGCCAACTGCTATATGGTGCCCAGCAGATGATTAGACCTCTAGGCGACCCATAATATCAGTCAAAGATTCCCTCGACGGCTTCGTCCTGGCCGCCGGTGCCACCGCCTTCGCCGGTGTCACCGCCGCCACCGCCGCCGTGCCAGCCACCGCCGCCACCGTAGTAGCCGCTGAGTTCGTCACCGCAGGCGTTGAAGCCCTTGGGGAACTCAAACTTAGTGCTCTGCTTGTAGGGCAGTTGCTTGTCGTCATAGAGCCACTTCATGTAGTAACCCAGGATAGGCAATGCGGCCTCGGCACCTTGACCCATGGCCATGCTGTTGAAGTGGATATAGCGTTCCTCACCGCCAACCCAGACGCCGGTGACGAGTTCGGGCGTGAAGCCCATGAACCAACCGTCGCTGTGGAAGTTGGTGGTACCGGTCTTGCCACCCATGTCGGCATTGATGCCATAGGCGTAGCGCAGACGGGCGCCCGTACCACTATTGACGACCTCGAGGAGCATCGAGAGCATCTTCAGATAGGTGTCCTCGCTCATGATCTCGGTCTGATTGCCAGTGAACTCGGCCAGCACATTGCCGCGGTTGTCGGTGATGCGTGACACATAGACCGGCTCAACACGCATGCCGCCGTTGGCAAACGCCGAGTAGGCAGCGACCATCTCGCGCAACGATACCTCACAGGCACCCAGGCTCAGTGCAGGCACGGGGTCAAGGTAACTGGTGATACCGAAACTGTGCATCCACTTGGCCAGGTCATCGGGCGTCATGGTGTAATAGCCGTTGCGCTCGATCCAGTTCTCACGCGTGCCGCGCATGAAGCCTGCCGAGATCCAGTTCTTGGAGTAGGTCAACGCCTGCTTCAGGCTCATGGCGCCACCGCTACCCTCATTGGCGGGGTTATAGACCTCATTGTTCCAGATGATGTTGGGGGCACCGCCCGGACGAGTCGAGCATGGAGTCAAGCCACCGAACTCGATCGCCTGGGAATAAACAAAGGGCTTCACCGTCGAACCGATCTGGCGACGTCCGGTCGATACCATATCATACTTGAAGAATCGGAAGTTGGGACCACCGACATAGGCCTTGACAAAGCCCGTGACAGGATCCATCGACATCATCGCGCAGCGCAGGAACGACTTGGTGTAGAGCAGCGAGTCGAGCGGTGTCATCTGGGCATCAAAGCCGCCGTCATAGTTGAACAGATGCATCTGCACCGGCTTCTTGAAGTTATCCATGATCTGGGCATCGCTCAGTCCCTGGTTCTTGAGCACCCTGTAACGCTCGCTGTGACGGATTGCCGCATTGATGAGCGCCTGCTTGCCTGCACTGGAGAGTTCCTGCTTGTTGTTGGTATAGGGGTTCTTGGTGCCGCCGCGCTCACGCAGGAAAGCGGGCTGCAGGGTCTTGCTCATGTGCTTGTGGACGGCCTTCTCGGCATACTCCTGCATGCGCGAGTCGATAGTGGTGTAGATCTTGAGGCCATCGGTATATATATCATAATGTGTACCGTCGGGCTTAGTGTTCTTGTTGCACCAGCCGAACAGGGGATTGACTTCCCATGCCACCGAGTCGTCGATAAAGGCCTGCTGATTCCACGAGGGATAGTCGCTGCGCTTGGGCTTCTTGGCCGACATCACGCGACGCAGTTCCTCACGGAAGTAGGGAGCGGGACCGTCGTTGTGGTCCAGTTTCTGGAACTTGCAGATCAAGGGGAGCGTCTTGAGTTGCTCACACTCGGCCTCGCTGAGGTAGCCAGCCTTGACCATCTGCTCGAACACCACATTGCGGCGCTGACGGGTGCGCTCGGTGTAGCGCACCGGGTTGTAATAGGACGGATTCTTGCACATGCCCACCAGCGTGGCGGCCTCCTGGATGTTCAGGTCCTTGGGCTCCTTGTCAAAATAGACGCGGCTAGCCATCTTGATGCCCACGGCATTGTTGAGGAAGTCAAACTGGTTGAAGTACATCTTGATGATCTCGTCCTTGGTGTAATAGCGCTCGAGTTTCACGGCGATGACCCACTCGACGGGTTTCTTCAAGGCGCGCTCAAAGATGTTGTGTGACTCGGGTGAATACAACTGCTTGGCCAACTGCTGGGTGATGGTACTGCCACCGCCGGCACTCTTCTGGCCCATGATGATGCGCTTGATGACCGCACGGCCGATGGCCTTGACATCAATACCCGAGTGCTCGTCAAAGCGGGAATCCTCGGTTGCGATCAGGGCATCGGTCAAGTGGGGCGACATCTCGTCAAAGTCCACATAGATGCGGTTGCTGCGGCTGCGGTAATAGCGTCCCATCTCCACGCCATCGGCACTGTAGATGGTCGATGCGAACTTGTCGGTGGGGTTCTTCAATTGGTCAATGGGGGGCATATAGCCGATCACACCATTGTAGATCAAAACAAACATCAGCACCAGCAGGCCGACAAAGACGGCAAACCACGTCCACATCTTGCGGGCAATGCTGCGGCTCTTGTTCTTTTTCTTTCCAGAAGTCTTTTCGCTCATATTCTTGGTCTAGTTGTTTACATTAATACGTTACCTCTCAGCCCCTTGACACAAATCAACGAGATGACAGCACTTAATAACCCGCAAATATACACAAAAGTTTTCAGTCTGCGGTTATCCGATTTCAGTTTTTGGCAAAAGCAGGAAAGAAAAACATGCCAGAATGCAAAAAAAAATGACAATTCACTACTAACTATTCACTTATTAGTACCTTTGCAGCCGTTATGCAATACACTGGCGAACTGATATCGATAGGAGTGGCCTTCTCGTGGACGGCGACAGCGTTGCTGAGCGAGTTTGGCAGTAAGCGTTTGGGCAACCTGACGCTCAACCTGATGCGCATGGTGATCACTCTCATCTTCTCGGGCATCATGTTCTGGCTGCTGACAGGTTCTCCCCTGCCGGCAGGGGCCAGCAACGAGGCATACCTGTGGATGATGCTCTCGGGTCTGGTGGGCTACGTCATCGGCGACTATTGCCTGTTCCAGTGCTACATCATTATCGGTTCCAAGTTCGGCCAACTGTTCATGACGCTAGCCCCCATCACTGCCGCCATCATGGCGTGGTTCACACTGGGTCAGGAGATACGCCCCACCGCAATACTCGCCATGATTGTCACCCTGGCCGGTATCGCCATTACCGTGCTGGGACGCGGCGATGACCACAAGTTGTCCCTCAAGTTGCCGCTGGCAGGCGTGTTGTTTGCCATTGGCGCCGCGGTGTGCCAAGGCGTGGGGCTGGTGCTGAGCAAGATAGGCATGGACCACTACGAAGCCACGCTGACGAGAGACCTGGCAGGATGGATGTTGCCATTTCACGCCAACTTCTTCCGCTGCATCGCGGGCACAATCGGTTTCACGGTTCTGATGGCATTCAAGGACGGTTTTGCCCCGCTGGCCAGGGGTGTGCATGACCGCGTGGGCATCACAACCGCAGTGGCAACGACCATCTTTGGCCCGTTCATCGGCGTGGGCGCATCGTTGCTAGCCGTGCAATATACCGCCGCCGGCATCGCCAGCACTCTGATGGCATTGACGCCCATTATCATTATCCTGCCTGCCTACTGGATCTTCAAGCAGCCCATCACGATGAAGAGCCTGCTGGGAGCCTTGATTTCGGTCATCGGCGTGTCGCTGTTCTTCCTGCTGTAGTCCTTGTGAAAATTGACAATCACCCTGCGGGGCTAATGCGAATTAGGCGAATCAATGATTATCGCTCCATCATTTCCCTAAAAAATGAGTTAGGCAAAGCCGAAGTCACTCACAATTTCATCAGGCCATAAGAGCCATCGGGCAAGCGCCTGACGAGCCAATACCATTGCTTATAATCGATGGACTCACCCGTCACGCAGCACTTGTCGGGCCATCCCTCGTAACGCCACCTGGATATCACCGACAAGGGGGCCGATTGAGCCGCTGCTGTTTCTTCATACTTGTCCATTCCCATAATAGATCCTATATTCACACGGTCTTCATCGTCGGCACCATACACTCCGTTATGAACATCATCAACGATTTGATCAAACAAATCGCAGGCATCTTCCTCAGTAATCCTACCCTGGTATAAATCCTTCAATATATCCATCATAACTACAGAAAGTACATCGCAGTGCCGATCAAGATGAATGCGATTCCCCACAGGATGTGTTCCAGTCTATAATCCCATCTATGCCCTCTTCCCTTGTATTCATAGTAGTCCTCGGCAAGGAGTTTGGCACCGAGGCAGATGAAACAGGCCCCAGTCAGGATAGGATTAAAATAGGTGGCAATGGACAAGGGCACTCCAATGGCCAGGAAGGCTAGATGAGCGCACCTCTTCCCTGGTTCCATCTCATGCCTTTTCGCCGGACTAAACAATCCATCAACCACAGCACTGAACAGCAACCAGAGCAAGAGCAGACTGGCGGCCAGCGCATGGCCATGCTGCTGCGCGAAGGCGTTAGTGAACACCTCGCGATGATATTTAGCAAGATATAGCACCCCGACGAGCACGCCCAGCAAAATGACATTCACCACCAGCGATGCGATGACAAGCCTGACGCCGCCATTGCCCCGAGGATCGGTGCTGTCTTTATCTTGGGGTGAATGGTTATTGCGGGAGTCTATCATGTGGGTTATTCGTTTTTGAGCGGTCACTTCATCTTGCAGACGATATTCATCTTGGTCAATTCTTCAATCCAGCGAGGTTTCTCCTGCTTGAGCGTTTTGAGAAAGGGTTCAATGTCATCGCCATAGGCCCTACGGCTGTAGAAATTGAGTTGCACTGCCTTCTTGCCATCGACCACAACCGGCTTGTAGTGATGAATATCGGCCTCCACCATATTGATCACCCCACCAGCCCCGTCGCTCACAATGAAGTCGATCATATACTCACCGTTGTTCTCATACACGTCATAGAAACAGCACGAATCGGTCTTGGCCCGTTCCTGCAGTTCCTGCACCTTGGCTTCCACGGCAAACTCGACCGACAACTCCTCGGAAAAAGCCAGCGAGACGGTGAACATCTGCTCATAGTTGTCAAATGTTTCGTTCCGTGGCAGCCATTCCTGCAGATAATAGGGCTCAATGGGATGGGAGCACCATTTTAATTCAAACTTCGTGCCCATGAACTTGATGTTTTTTCCCACATGCAGGTAGTCAATGACCTGGTCTTGCGCAATGGCGCTAAAACCCACCGTGAGCAGCATGATGAGCAAGGATAGTCTTCTTGTTAACTTCGTTGTCATGATTCAATTGATTTTATCGATTCTTATTGCTTGGTCGATACAAAATTAGGCATCTATCCAACACATAGAGTCACAAATCGTCTTTTTTTTTACCGAAAGAGCGATAAAAAAGAATAATATCGTATATTTGCGGCAGGATTTTAACACATTTTGCCCTATGATACGATTATCGCATATCCTCATCAAATCGTTGATGCTCGCTATCTTGGCATTACCCGCATTGGCTGCACGGGCGCAAATGAAGCCCTATGTGGGCATAAACTTCAATCTAGACAGTGAATACCTCGAATTCATCGACAAGATGATATATGACGACCTCACGTCTAGGAAGGAGCCCGGAAAGGTGCTCCCGATCACCAAGTATCTGATCAATGAGGACATTGCACCCTACTGGACAGATGGACTTCACCTCTATGAATCCATGTATTCAAGAGATGACCGCAGGGTGTATTTTGAGTACAGACACATGGGCGACGACAAGATCGACAGTACCGTCTTCATCAAGCCATTGAAAGTCAAGGGTAACATTGTCACCACCCAGGACAAGGTACCCCTCAGGGTGACCGTCGAGCGGATAGGCGGTCACGTGATGCTCGTGGCACGTAATGCCAGCGGCATTCCCGTCAATGTGATGCGAAATGTACCGCCTGACCAGATTCCCGATAGCCGATGGACAGCCATCCTGTTGTACAACCTGATTATGGGAAACTATGCCATCGACGGCCAGGAGAGTCACGCCGTGTTTGGACCCAGAATGCCGTTTTACAGCGGAACAAAATATGACACGGATCCAGGAATCCCGAATGGGTATTACGTCAGACCCGACTATCAATCCATTGACATCCTGTATGGATCGGGAAGGGTGAGCAAGGGCGACCCGAATAACCCAAAGTGGGGAAAAATGCCCGGTGGAGGTGGAGCAGGAGCCATCATGGGACCCATGGAATGGAATATCAAGCCATCTGTTGATGGCTTGATTGTAACCGTATTGCACGATGAACGTTTTGTTGCCCACAATCCCTCCATTGGCAAGGAGGGAGAAACCGTCCTGCTCGTCAAGGAGCAATGCCCATGGGAAGGCCTTGAGGGCAAGTGGGCATTTGCCTCGGTGATTCCCTTAACCGAGAACATGCTGAAGTTATTCCCCAAGGAGGTACTCACACTCATGCGCGGAGAGATTTACGCCCGCTATGGCGACACCTTCAAGAATGCCGAGACGCAACGCTATTTTGACGCCCAGTCGTGGTACAAGCGAGGGAACACCAAGTCCATCAGCCTTACCGACCTAGAACGCTTCAACTACCGACTCATTTATCAGGTAGAAAACAGCAGATCACGTTAATGCGTGCGATAAAATGCTGCCGATCACTCGGCAGCGGCAGTGTCACGGCGCTCCCATGTGAAGGAGCCATACTTGTCGTGTGCTCGATTCATGTCATCAACGGCAAAAGTGGCGAAATCCGCATCCTGGAGCATGTCGTCGCCACACCAGATGTGGGACTTGTCACGTGAATAAACCGAATTCTTGATAATCTCAAAAGTCGCCGCGTCGGCCTGGGGCAATATTTTACCGAAGTAATAGACATGGTTCTTATCCTTGGCTGTGGTCATATTCAAGACCTTGAAAGAGGCGACATCGGCACCGTCAAGACGGAGTGAGTCATAATATGCGCATTGGGAGTCCATAGCCCAGAAATCACGCTCAAACCAATCAAGGATCTTGAACGAAGCCATGTCCTTGACATGCAGGGCTACCGCTTGATAATAGTAGTCGCTCTTATCACGGAACAACGGATAACGCACGGGATGAATTGACTCAACATCAACTCCCGGCACGGGGCGAGCCTCATAATAGGCCTGCCGCTTGTCGCACCCCAGCCAGTCATTGACAGCCCTGAAGGTTGACGCATCGGCACCAGGCAGTGTATCATTAATCCGCCCGAAACTGAAGGTCCAGTAGGAATACACGACCGAATCATCCTGCACCACATATTCCCCTCCCGTGTCACATGCCACCGCCAACGAGCCTAGCAGCAGCGCCATCAAGCCATAAACGATTCTTCTCATTCCAATCAGGGTTATCTGTGAATCAATGAATTACGATTTATCTATCAAGGGGAACACATGCGGTCAAGGTGGTCATGCATTACTCAGCAACAGGCGCTTGAATGCAGTGAAACCGTTACTCATCTTCTCGACGCGCATCTCTCCGTCCAGGAAACGGGCCAGTTGTCGAGGCATGGGCACTGTCTCCTGGATGATATCCTTCATGAGGTTACTCAGTTTAGCAGGATGGGCAGTAGCGAGCGCCACTCCAGTCTCGCCAGGCTTCAAGTCCTCACTCAGGGCACGATAGGCCACGGCGCTGTGGGGATCCAGCAGATAATGCTCGTCGCGATAAGTCTGCTGAATCGTTTGAATGATCTGGTCATCGTTGTAACTGTAGGCATGGATGTGCCGGCAAATGTTCTCATGCGTCCCCAGCAACTCAACAATGCGGCCAAAGTTGTTTGGGCAACCCGCATCGAGCGCCGGGGCGATGCTGTATTGGGTGGGTCGAGGAGTGAAGACGCCAGTCTTCACGTAATTATAGAAGATATTGTTCTGGTTCTCGACACTGACAAAACGATTAACGGGCAGACCGATTGCTTGGGCCATGAGGCCGCTGGCGAGGTTGCCCAGGTTGGAGCAAGGAACGGCAAACACCAGGTTACCCACATCCACATGCCGCTTGACCAACTGGGAGTAGGCCCAGAAGTAATAGACCATCTGGGGAATGATGCGGGCAAAATTGATCGACATGGCACTTGTCAAGCGCATGGCGGCATTCAATTCCGGGTCCATGAAGGCTTCCTCGACCAGTGATTTGCAATCGTCAAACGAGCCATTGACCTCGATAGCGGTCACATTTTGCCCCAGTGTGGCAAATTGCGCCTTCTGTATCTTGCCGACCGCGCCACGGGGATAAAGGACATAGACATTCACTCCCGGCATGCCCCAAAAACTGTTGGCCACAGCGCTTCCCGTGTCGCCGCTTGTGGGCACCAGCACGTTGAGCGTGGTCCACTCGGGGTGCAGGGTACGGTAATAGTTGAGCAATCGCGACATGAATCGCGTGCCCACGTCCTTGAAGGCCATCGTCGGTCCATGGAACAGTTCCAGGACAAACTTGCCGCTCGATGTCTCAATCAAGGGTATGTCAAAGTTGAAAGCGTCAAACACGATATCATGCAAGACGTTGGCCGGGACATCACTATTGAGGACAAACGAAGTGACGGCATAGCCGACTTCGGGCAATGTCATAGCGCTCATGTTGCGCAAGAAGGCACGGGGCAACTTGGGAAGCCGCTCGGGCACATACAATCCACCATCAGGGGCCAGACCCTTGATGACAGCCTGCTCGAGCGAAGCGGTGTTTTGATGATTGATGGTACTATGGTATCGCATTATCCTACTTTTAACTATCAAGAATAACGGTACCCGGCGCTGCGGGATTGAAGGTGTTCTTGACCCAGACTGGTATGTGTTTCATCGCCACGGGAGCGATTGTGGGCGGATAAATGACCTTGGCTCCGGCATCACACATTTCTTGTGCCTGGGCATAGGTCATCTGCGGAATGACGGTCGCATCGGGATGGGTGCGGGGGTCGGCGGTCATGAAGCCGTCAACGTCGGTCCAGATTTCGAGCGACTCGGCATCCAGTAGCGTTGCCAGGATGGCAGCCGTGTAATCACTGCCACCGCGTCCCAGATTGGTCACAGCGCCCGATTCCTTGTCACGGGAGATGAATCCTTGTGCCACATGCACGCCGCTATCCATCGTGGCAAACTCCTGCTTGACCAGGCGCTCTGTCTCCTCCCAATCGAGGACACGCCCGGAACCGTCGGGACTGGTGCGCATGTAGTTCAGCGACAAGTGGGGCACACCGTCGTCAAACATTCCTGCCACTATAGCCGACGACAGGATTTCGCCATGAGCCACAATGGCGTCACACACCCGTTCTATCTCATCGACGGGCATGTGGGGATTGGTAGCAAGCGCAAGATAATAAGGCTTGAGGCTATCGTCGATAAAACGGTCGATCGTGGCATGCACCTGCTCACGCATGGACTCGATGACAACACCATCGACGGCATCATGATGCCGCTTGCGTGCCGTCTCGAGCGTGTCGAGACACGAGGTGTCGCGCTGCTGGGCTTGCTCACACATCATGAGCAACTGATTGGTAAAGCCTCCCATAGCCGACACGACAACCAGCACGGGCTTGCGCTCGGCCTTCACGATTTCCCTCAAGTTGAGCAGGCTCTCGATACTTCCTACCGACGTGCCGCCAAATTTCATCACCTTCATTGCTATCATCTATTTTTTGTTTCTATATTATTAACGGGAAAGTGGGCGATTTATTAGAGTCAAAGACAAAGAAAAAAACAAGTGTTATCCTACCGCCTGAAATGGTGAAATTTTGAGGGTTAAAACGGCCATAAGTAAAGTTTTCACCACCAGAGGTGGCAAATGAGATGATTTTATTGTACTTTTGCAACTATGAACGAATGGGATCAGGACATATTCCACCTCAATGACGAGCAACCGATGCCGCAACGCGGCTCCCTGCTGGTTGCCAAGCCGACTGTTGACGACTTCTTCTTCAAGCGGTCGCTGATCTTGATTGTCGATCCCGATGAGGGCGAGGGCGCGATGGGCGTGGTGGTAAATCACTATACCGGTTACAACCTGCGTGACATCATGCCCGAAATTGAATCGGTGGAGGAAATCCCCGTTTTTCTCGGCGGCCCTGTTGGCCCGCAAATGATGTTCTACATGCACACGCTGGGACCCGAAGTTGTCCCCGAGGCCATCGATGTGGGTGACGGCGTGTGGTTTGGCGGTGATTTTGAAGCCATCAAGAGATATGTTGAACTGGGTGCACCCGTGGAAGGTCGCATCAAGTTCATCCTGGGTTACAGCGGCTGGGGCAAGGGGCAGATTGCCAGTGAACTCCAGCGGCACGACTGGGCCGTCCTTGACAACGTGGACCGCGACCTGATGATGGGAGACGGTGACGACAACCAGTGGAGGAATGCGGTGACACGCTTCGGCGACCGTTACAGGCTATGGCTCAACCTGCCCAGCGATCCTATTAACAACTAAAAAACCAAGCACTGTCGCATGAGTTTAGTTATCGGCATAGATGTGGGTGGCAGCACCACCAAGATTGTGGGCATCGAGGATGGCAACATCATCAAGTCGCCCATGAACATTACAGCCAACGACCCAATCACATCGTTGTTTGGAGCCTTTGGCAAGTACCTGTATGATAACAACATCGCCCTGGAGGACGTAGAACACGTCATGCTCACGGGAGTGGGTTCCAGCGGTGTGACGATGCCCATCTACGGCTTGCCCACGACCCACGTCGATGAATTTGTCAGTGACGGGTTGGGCGCGCGTTTTGACAGCGGGCTGGACCGACTTGTCGTGGTCTCGATGGGTACGGGCACCACCCTGGTGCGCGTCGATGGAGACAAAATCAACCACATCGGTGGTATCTCG
>Ga0256407_10010535_pt1 | contig 12969 bp, 10 predicted proteins | sample RumenRJG_04DNA_FD_193489 | JGI IMG/M metagenome (GOLD analysis project Ga0256407, IMG submission 193489) | Bovine rumen microbial communities from Lethbridge, Alberta, Canada - RJG_04 | ecosystem: Host-associated > Mammals > Digestive system > Stomach > Rumen | place: Canada: Alberta... | reverse complement strand
CACAAGAAACTCCTATAATGATATCGTAGCCTAAAAAATGACTCCAACACAACTTCCGCGTAGTTTAGGTAGGGAACCAAGAATTTGACGGGATCAATTCACTCCCAATAGGTACTTCTAATGCATCAAAAATATCACGCTCACTCTTTGATGCATTTTCGATAGCCCATGCCTCATTCCTTTTTATTGCTTTAACTGATGATGCAGTCAGCATTACCTCTGGCATATAGATCCCCGCTAGAGAACTCTGTTTTAATCTTTCACTAATAGCTCCATTAATCAGTGTCGCCAGTAGCATCATAAATGCAAGCCCCTGCAATTCTGCCCAGTCCTGCACGCCCAACGCATTGAAATCCATCTGATGTTTCAGATAGTCGTAAAATGTTTCAATACTCCACCGCTCCTTATAATATTCGTAAATTTCCTGAGGAGTTGCATTATGAGTAGTTTCCAGTATGATAACGCCAAATGTTTTCTCTATAGCTTCAAGTTTAGCTTCGGTATATCCTGGAACCTTCTTTTCAATGCATTCCAGATAATTCGCTTTCTCGCATTCAGTTTCGTGGAGATTTCTAAAGTAGATGGTTTTGGTTCCACCTTCATCAGTAGATTCCTGATATTCAACAACACTCTTGATAGTACGCAATCCTTCTTTGCGTTTGTAGACAAAGGTTTTAAGTCTACCTCTACCGCGTTTTAGTGCTTCTTGATACGCAGTCATGTTTGAGGAGACAGGCATAATATAGGTGGATTTTTTTTCTGCCAATATCGTCTTTAATTCCGGAGAGTAGAAGCCTCTATCCATTAAATACAGGCAGTCTTCTACGATGACGTCTTCAATAAATTCCTTGACCGATGCCTTGTCATTTTTACTTCCGTCAAACATTTTCATCGCAACAGGACGTCCCTTAGTAACGTCATATGCCGTAAGCAGATTGATTTGTTCACTGCCTAACTTCTTATACTTGTATCCGTACTCTGTCATTCCATCCAACTTAGAATATCTAGGAATAACATGACCATCTATTGCTATTTCTTTGACATTTTGAAGAAGAATATCCTGAAATTTCTTTGCTTCGGTATCTCTTCTTCCTAGATTTTCCAGGATGTTGGAAACGGCAGTTTCTCCCATTTTCAGATTAGGATAAGCAACAGATAGAGAGCTCTTCTTATACAGTAGAGAAATAGCAGAAATAGGTCGAAAACCATTAACGGAATAAATCAGTGCTAAAACCCAGATTCTTTTAGCATTCTCATCCTTTCCAAACGCTAGTTGAAATTGTTCCTTTATTTCATCTGTGCATTCTTCTGCTAAATGGTATGCCCCATACTCAAGGACAGTGTAACCACGGTCTTCATTGGGTATATATCCGTTTTCTACTGTGATTTTTCCTAAAATCTCTTTTGTTTTTGTCTGCCATTTACCAGTTACAGGATTCTTAACGTTTTCCATTGCATATACGTAATATCCCCCATGAATTTTTTTAACCATGGAGCCTCTTGGCTTGTGTTTCAAAATTTCTGGTGGAACAGCATATCGCCCACTGGAAGTACTCATTTGCATTCATCCTTTTGTATAACTACCGTATACCTAAATTATAACAGTTTTAAAGAGAAAAACCAAGCTAAAAGGCATTAAAAAAGGACTTAATTAAGATGTTTTATGAGAAATTAGACGGTTTTTACGCGATATATGGGGAATGGATGTCCTAAATTATAGATTTCCTACCTAAACTCCACGGAAGTTGTGTTATTACATTGCTGCAAATAAATTTTTAAATTATATTGAAAAAAACTTTTTAATCCTTATATATAAAGTGAGTATAAACAAGAGAGATTGATTGTATATGACAACTATAGTATCCGTAAGACGTAATGGTCAGGTCGTGATGGCAGGTGATGGACAAGTATCTTTAGGTAATACCGTTATGAAGGGTAATGCACGTAAGGTTTTTAAATTGTCGGATGGAAAAGTGCTTGCTGGATTTGCTGGTGGAACAGCAGATGCGTTTACTCTATTGGAACGATTTGAGGCAGAGTTGAAAAAATGTAATGGGAATCTAGAAAGGGCATCTGTTGAACTTGCGAAGCAGTGGAGAAGTGATAAAGCTTTAAGAAAGCTTGAAGCAATGCTGGCAGTAGCTGACAGTTCCAAATCTTTTATTATTACCGGTAACGGTGATGTGGGTCAGCCGGAAAATGACTTAATATCTATGGGTTCCGGAGGGGATTTCGCGAGATCAGCGGCCACAGCTTTGCTGGAAAATACAGAGTTAAGTGCAGAGGATATAGCAGTAAAATCTCTGACTATTGCCTCAAATATTTGTGTATTTACCAATAGTTTCAAGACTGTTGAAATTATTAATTATTAGGAATTAAAAATGAGTGAAATGACTCCGCGTGAAATTGTTAGTGAATTAAATAAACATATCGTAGGTCAGAATGACGCAAAAAGGGCTGTTGCTTTGGCGTTGAGAAACAGATGGAGACGAATGAATGTTGATGAATCCATCAGACAGGAAATTACCCCAAAGAATATTTTAATGATTGGCCCGACTGGTGTTGGTAAAACAGAAATTGCACGCAGATTGGCGAAATTGTCAAATGCTCCTTTCATTAAAGTTGAAGCCACCAAATTTACAGAAGTAGGATATGTTGGCAAAGAGGTTGATTCTATCATTCGTGATTTGACGGAATCAGCTGTAAAAATGATGAAAGAAAATCAGAAAAATAAAAATATTGATAAAGCAAAGGATTTGGCTGAAGAGCGTATTCTTGATGTGTTGATTCCAGCTCCTAAAGAAGGCTGGGGTAATGAAGATACATCATCTACTCGCCAGGTGTTTAGAAAACAGTTAAGAGAAGGCAAGTTAGATGATCGTGAAATAGAAATTGCTGTTAAAGGTCCAAAGATTGGTGTAGAAATTTTAGGTCCTTCAGGTATGGAAGACATGACAAGTCAGTTGCAGGGCATGTTTGAGGGATTAGGTTCACAAAATAAACAGACCAAGAAGATGACCATTAAAGAAGCTATGAAGGTTTTGACCGAGGAAGAAGCTGAAGGCCTGGTGAAAAATGAAGTTTTAACCAAGGATGCTATTGATTTGGTAGAAAATAACGGAATTGTTTTTATTGATGAAATAGATAAAATTACAGCGAAAGGCGGTCAGTCATCTGGCCCTGATGTTTCTAGAGAGGGTGTTCAGAGAGACTTATTGCCGCTTATTGAAGGATGTCAGGTTAAAACCAAGTATGGAATGGTGAAAACTGATCATATTTTGTTTATTACTTCCGGTGCGTTTGCTTCATCTAAGCCTTCTGATTTAATTCCTGAATTGCAGGGAAGATTACCGATTCGTGTTGAACTGCAAGCATTGACTGCGGAAGATTTCGAAAGAATTTTGGTAGAACCCCATGCATCTTTAACAGAGCAATATAAAGCCTTGCTGGCAACAGAAGGTGTTAATATTAATTTTACTGATGATGCCATAAAGTGTATTGCGCAGTCGGCATATCAGGTTAATGAATCCACCGAAAATATCGGAGCAAGAAGATTGCATACAGTGATGGAAAAATTGTGTGAAGATATTTCATTTAATGCACCGGATTTGTTGGATAAAAATATTACAATTGATGCACAATATGTAAATGAACATTTGGGAAAATTAGTAGATGATGAAGATTTAAGCAGATATATTCTTTAATCTGTCCAATTTTATATCATATAAAAAAGCCTGTTAATCATGCTGATTAATAGGCTTTTTTGCAGTTAATATTGGTAAACGGATATCACATATGTATTTTAAAAAGTGTGATATTTGGTACAATAAGCAGAAAATAAATGTAGTTCAAAATAGGGTAGATTATCAAATGAAACAGTATCTTCAACAGTTATTAACTCATTGTGTTGACAATTTAAAAAATGCAGGCTTAATAGAATCAGATTTTGAGCCGAAGATAATCGTTGATAATACAAAAGATCGCAATCATGGAGATTTTGCCACCAATTTGGCAATGTTGCTTGCAAAACCGATGAAAAAGAATCCTAGAGAGGTAGCAAATTTAATTATTGAACAAATTCCTGATAGTGATCAAATACAAAAAATAGAAATTGCAGGTCCGGGGTTTATCAATTTTTATCAGAATAAAAATTATTTAGGTGAACAGGTTGCCAAAATTGCGTTTGAAGATAATTTAGGCGTTAAGAAAGTAGACGAACCGCAAACTATTGTCGTTGATTATTCCTCTCCGAATGTTGCAAAGGAAATGGCGGTTCATCATATAAGATCTACAGTTATTGGTGATTCCCTTGTGCGTGTACTCGAGTTTTTGGGGCACAAAGTTATCAGAGCCAATCATATCGGCGACTGGGGAACTCAATTCGGTATGCTTATAGCTTATCTTGAAAAAGCGGAGCAGGAAACGGCAAACAATTTGGATGTTTCAGATTTAGAAGCTTTTTACCGTGAAGCAAAGAAATTATATGATGAAGACGAAGCATTTGCAGAGAAAGCCAGAGGTTATGTAGTTAAATTACAGTCTGGTGATCCGTATTGTTATCAGATGTGGAAGAAACTCGTAAAGATGACAATGGATCTTAATCAAAATATCTATAACAGACTTAATGTAAGTTTAACCGATAAAGATGTTATGGGAGAAAGTCTCTATAATGACATGCTTCCGAAAATTGTTTCTGATTTGAAAGAGAAAAAATTAGCTGTCGAAGATCAGGGTGCCATGGTTGTGTACCTAGATGAATTCCGCGGAAAAGACGGCAATCCTATGGGAGTTATAGTACAGAAGAGTGATGGCGGATTTTTATATACAACAACTGATATCGCTTGTGCCAAGTATCGTGTGGAAACTCTGCATGCGGACAGAATTCTGTGTTTTGCAGATTCAAGGCAGCATGCTCATCTGATGCAGGCATGGAAAATTGCAAGGTTGGCCGGATATGTTCCTGAAAACGTTTCACTTGAGCATGAATCCTTTGGAATGATGCTCGGAAAGGACGGTAAACCATTCAAGACCAGAACGGGAGGTACTGTTAAGTTAAATGATTTGATTAATGAGGCAGAGACCAGAGCTGAGAAATTGTTTGAAAACAGAGAAACCGATTTTACAGCAGAAGAAAAAAGACGTGTTATTCATGAAGTTGCTATAGGTGCTATTAAGTATGCTGATTTGTCTAAAAATCGTACTACTGATTATGTTTTTGACTGGGATAACATGCTTTCCTTTGATGGTAATACAGCTCCGTATCTACAGTATGCATATACTAGAATCTGCTCTATTTTCAGAAAGGCTGGGGATGTGGCGATACGTGGAAATGTATCTTTAAATCACGAAAATGAAGTTAATTTATCCACAAAATTGGTTCAATTTGATGAAGTGGTTAAAAGCGTAGCAGAAAAGGGAATGCCTCACCTTTTATGTAATTATCTTTATGAACTGAGCGGATTATTCATGAAATTTTATGAGTCATGTCCGATTAACAAGTCAGATGTTGATGAAGAAACAAAGTCCAGCAGACTTGCCATTTGCAAAGCTACTGCAGCAATTCTTAAGCAGGGTTTGAACTTGTTAGGTATTAACGTATTGGAAAAAATGTAGTATGTCAGACTCGAGAGATTATGTAGGTACTACTTCAAAACGTACCGGAAAAAGAAAATCTTCAGGCTCCAAAACGAAAGGTGGCGACAACGGAAATTATATAAAATTATTCGTCGTTTTTGTTGTTGCTGTCTGTGTGGTGGGCGGACTGTTGTATATGCGTATGAATAATAAACCTGTAAAGAAACAGGAAGTTGCCGATACACCGAAAATGAATGTGGTTGGACAGAAACCTACTGAGAAGTACAGTTACAGGAAACTTTTGGAAGAAAAAGAGATTAAGACTGTAGATATCAATAATAAAAGCAATAGAAATCAATCCTTGCAGACACCACAGCATGAATTAATTATTGATCGCAATCCTAATTTGTCAGAGTTAAAGGCTGATGCTCATAGAAAAGAGACCAAGGAGCAGGAAGCCCAAAGGGCAATGGATATTTTAAATGGAAGTTTAAATAACCCCAAAGAACAAATTACTACGGTTAAAATCAATCCAAACGGACAAACTACAATTCTGGATAAGTTAAGTGATAGCAGGTCTGAGAAACAACAGATTGCCAGGGTTGATAACACTGTTAAGGCTAACAAAGATGAAGGTCAAAATAATCGAAATGGCAACAATAATACTGCTAAGCCAAATAATAACAGTACCACATCAAAAAACGAGAATGTTGCTAAAGTTGAGGTCAACCATAAATCTGATGAAATTAAGGTTCTTGATCCAAAAACAATGAAACCGCAGGCAAAACATGATAGTAATAAGCCTGTTGAAAATAAGCAGAATAAAACGGTCGTGCAAAACGTGGAAGCTAAAAAAAATGCGAATTCATCTGTTTCTTTCTTTATGCAATGCGGAGCATTTAAATCCAATGAGCAGGCACAGACAATTCGCAGTAAAATCGCTGCAAAAGGTCAAACTGCAATGGTCCAAAAGGCGTCAACCGCCAATGGAATCTGGTATAGAGTTATACTGGGACCTTATGCATCACAGAGTTTGGCTAATGATGCATTTTCTAAATTAAAGGCTGCCAAGGTAGTTACTTCTTGTAATATTTATAGGTCCAAATAGAAAAAACATGCAATATTCTACTTCCCAGCTGTGTGATTATTTTGCTGATTCCGTTGATGTTGTTGAACCAATATTTCATGATTACGGAGGGAAACATTCTTTCTGTGGAATAATAACCACCATAAAGTGTTTTGAAAATATTGGATTAATTTCTGATATTTTATCTGAGCAGGGAAACGGTCGTGTTCTGTTAATTGATGCTGGAGGTTCAAAAAGAAGAGCGGTTGTTGACTATAATTTGGCTTCAATGGCATTCGAAAACTCCTGGTCAGGTATTGTTTGTTTCGGTGCTGTTAGAGATGTTGACTTGCTGTCAACCATTGGAATCGGTATAAAGGCTATTGCCTCGATACCGGTTCTTGCTGAAAACCGAAAGGATGGAGATATTGATCTGCCTGTCAATTTTGCAGGAGTTACATTTTTGCCCGAAGACTATTTATATGCAGATTCAACAGGAGTGATTATTTCCCCTGATGAATTGCTTATAGTTAAGTCATGATTATGCCTAAAATAATCCCATCTTTTTAATTAGAGTTTTTAATCTCTCGCGCCAAGCTTTATATTCTTCTATAATCCTCGTATTTTCGTTTCTTAGTTTATTATTTTCTCTTTCCAGAGTGATTTTCTGCTGATTTTCAATTTGTAGTCTTTCAACTTGTTCCTGGAGAGAAATAATTTTTTCGTTTTGTTTCTTTAACTGTTCAATTTCTTTTTGCAGTTCCGCAATTGTATTTTTTGAATCGCCAAGGCTGTCAATCTGCTCTTTTAATTCTTTTATCTCTTCATTAAGTTCTTCAATTTTTTTTTCAGAATTGTTTTTCAAATCATTATATTTGTTGTGTGCATTGATTTTTAATTTATCAAATCTTTCATTTGCCTTGGCTATTGCTTCATCAAAACCTTTTAATAAATCGTCCAGTGTCATTGTTTTTTCCTTTTTTAGAGTTTATTTCCGGAATAATTATTTTTATTATAAAAGTTATAAACAATGTAAGCAAGATAGGACTTTAGAGGATTGGATCATTAAGATATTCATAATATTTTTTGTTCGGTTTATTGGAGAACTTCCGTTGGATCTATATCAATATAGATTTCAGTTTTTTTATTAATTTTATTATTTGCCAGTTCCTTTACAAGATTATCCAAATATAATGATAGATTTTTTCGTTTATTGCTTTGAATCATTATTAAAACATGAAATTTATTCTGCTTTTTTTCCATTACGGCAGATCTTGGCGGTTCTACGGTAACTGATGGATCGCGTGATATTTTTTGTAATGTATTAAATATTTCGTATGCACAATTATTCATTGTTTCCTTATTTGAACTCGATATGCGGACCAATGCCTGATAGCTGAATGGCGGTAGGTTCAAGTATTTTCTTTCATTCAAGCAATAATCTACAAATTTCTCGTAGCCTTCTCCTATTATTGTCTGCAGTATCAGGTTATTTGGTGAGTAACTTTGAATAAGAACTTTCCCGTCTTTTTCCTCTCTGCCTGTTCTTCCTGCTACCTGAGTGTACAGTTGGGCCAATTGTTCTGTGGCTCTGAAGTCATTTGAGTAAAGTGATTGATCCACATTAATTAGTCCCACTAGAGTAACATTAGGAAAATGGTGACCTTTAGACAAAATCTGAGTACCGATTAAAATTTTAAATTTATTGTTTTTAATATCTTCGATGTATGAGTCAAGTTTACCTCTAGAGGATGTAGAATCACGATCAATTCTTACAACAGGATAATCAGGAAACCGCTGCTTTAAAAATTCTTCTATTTGTTCTGTTCCATTTCCGATGATTGAAAAATTTGCTGAATTGCAATTTGGACAAATGGAAGGGACATTGTAGTTTGCTTCGCAGTGATGGCAGTTAAGGATATTTTTGGTTTTGTGGTAAGTAAGAAAAGAGTCACAAAATTTACATTTAAAAACATAACCGCAATCGTTGCAAACCACTCGATTTGCAAATCCTCGCTTATTAAGAAAAATCAGAACCTGATTACCTTGCTGTAATTCAGTTTGCATGGCATTTATTAAATAATCGCTTAATCCGGCTTGCAATACGCTGTTTCTTATATCGATAATTGTTTCAATAACTTTTCCGTGATTTACAAAAGCTTTGCTGTTTAATTTTAACAGTTGATATTTGCCGATTTTACAATTATAGATGGATTCCAATGATGGTGTCGCTGATCCCAAAACAATAGGACAGTTTGAAATTTTTGCCTTGTATATAGCTATGTACTTGCCATTGTATCGGCATGTATCCTGTTGTTTGTATGATGAATCATGCTCTTCGTCAATTATTATCATACCCAATGATTTAAAGGGGGTAAATACGGAAGATCTTGTGCCTATCAGGATTCCGATTCTACCATCGCGGCAAGCCAGGTAGTTATCTAATCTTTCTCTTTCTGAAAGTGCGGAATGCATTGCAGCGATTGGTATATTAAAATGGTTGTGAAATCTTTCTATAGTTTGCGGAGTCAGCCCTATTTCAGGAACCATGATAAGAACTTGCTGTTTCCTTTTAAGAACATTTTCTATAGCCTGCATATATACTTCTGTTTTTCCGGAGCCTGTGACGCCGTGAAGAAGAAATACTTTAAATCCATTTGCATTGTTTATCTCATTTAATGCAGATTGCTGTTCATTGTTTAATACATGTTTGTTATTAAATTGAAGATTTTTAAATATATCCGTATTGATTTCTGAATTTAAATCGAATTTGAGTACAACTTGTTTTTGTTCCAAAACTTTTAATGAAGGAATATGGACATTAAGCCCCTTGAATTCAGCCAAAGAAACGGTTTGATTGTTAAGTAATTTTAAGATTTTCTGCTGTTTGTCCGAACGAGTTTTATAGTTATAATTCAATAGTTTATATGCATAGATTGGCTGTCGGCAGGCTTTTAATCCTTTTCTTAATGCGGTTGGTTGTGACAGATCAACAATCATGCCTATTGGAGAATGTTGATATTCAGAAGTAAATTTGATTAGTTTCAGAGAATCTTTATCTATATACGGCTCAAAATCAATTATTTCATCTATATACTTAATTTTGCTGTCAGGGTAATTGTTATTGTTCGATTCAGAGCAATCCAGAACTAGGCCGATAATATTCTGATTGTTAAAATTAACTTTAATTCTGCATCCGCTGTCGACGTATACGTCCGATTTATATGTGAATAATCCATATAAAGGCAGGGGTACGGCAACTTGCAAGAAATACATATGTATTATTTTTGTTTTCTGGTAAAAATTTCTTCAACGTTATTGATAATCTGATCCAAAAAGGCATAGCGCTTTTTGTGTTGAGATCTCTTTTTGGAAGGGATTTCTTCAATTGGAGTTCTTATCATAGGATAAACAGAATAATAATCTTTATCGAATTCTTTTGGAGAAAAATCCAACCACTGTTTGTCATAATCGTTTTTAAAATCGTTTTGCATTTTGTTTTTATAATGATGATTGTTAAAAACGTGAGATTCTTTCCTTATTGCAAGAACTTCATTGCATTCGAATATTTCTGCTAGTTTAAACGCTATGGACATCAGCAGATACTTTGGCATTAATCCGAATCCCAACTTTGTAACGTTGTTTATTTCTTTCTGAGGCTCCGACAAGTGAGGAGTGCAACCTTGAATAGCATTAATTTTTAATGTCTTTTTATTGTTTATAAATCCTAGATTAAATGCGATAGAAAAAATTCTTTCTGTGGTTTCAATATTGGAATTCTCGAGAAAAGTTTTCTTTACTATAGATATAGCAAATTCACCTTCTCTTCTGTGAGTTTTTGAAAAATGAGTAATTATTTTATAATTCAATGGAATTGCTTCAGTTGGAACATATGAGCCTATTTCAACTCCGTCCGCGGTATAAATCTGATTTATAATATCATCGGGCAGATATTGATTCAATATTTCGTAATGCTGGGTAATTGCTACAATACGCTCTCTAACAGAGTATCGTGCCAGCTCATACGGTCTCAGTACCTTGAATAAAATTGAGTCGTCAGTTTCTGCTAAAGGGTACAACTGAGGTTCTTTTAATTTATTCAAAAAAAAGTAGAAATCTTTTCTGTTTACCAGAACGCGATAAATAAAGGATATATCTTTAAAGAAACTCTTGTTTAAAATACGAGTATTATTAAACTTGACTAAAGCTTTTAAGCTAAAATCATTTTTTGCTAGAAAGTCCTTCCAGGACATCCTGTTCTTTGCATAAAGCTCGTAATTAAAATTATCCATTTTCTAAACTCTGATTCAGCTATTGGTCCGATGATTTTTTAAATTGAGATTTATAAAGTGCAGCATAAGCGCCTTCTGAAGCTAGTAATTCATCATGCGAACCTGTTTCTACGATCTGTCCATCATTAATAACCATAATTCTATCAGAATCAATGATAGTACTTAATCTGTGGGCAATGACAATAACGGTCTTATTTTTCATTAAATTATCTAAAGCTTCCTGTACAATTTTTTCTGATTTGTTATCGAGGGCACTTGTTGCTTCATCTAGTATAACGAGCGGAGCATTTTTGATAAATGCCCTGGCAATTGCAACCCTCTGTTTTTGTCCACCTGAAAGCAGAATTCCTTTTTCTCCAATTGGTGTATCAACACCGCGAGGCAGTTTTTGTAAAAACTCATCAAGGCATGCATTCTTGCATGCTTCCTGCAGATCTTCTTCTGTGGCATTCGGGTTGCCCATAAGAATATTCTGTCTGATCGTTCCTGTGAAAAGGAAGTTATCCTGGAATACTACGGAAATATTATTTCTTAGAGATGATAGAGAATAATTTCTAATATCTTCTCCGTCTATTAAAATTTCCCCCGAATTGATTTCATATAATCTAGGAATCAAACTGCATACCGTAGTTTTCCCGCCACCACTATTACCTACCAGGGCAACCTTTTGACCTTTATTTATTTTAAAGTTGATTTTATCAAGAACTAATTTATCCGCATTGTATCCAAAGGATACATTATTAAATTCTATTGATGAATTAATTTCTTTAAGTTCTTTAAATTCTTTGCCTGAATTTTCTTCACTCTCGGACATTGTTTTGTGATTTAGTATTTCGTATATACGTTCAACCGCCAGAATGGAGGTTTGAATTTGTACATAATTGTTACCGATTGATTTCAAAGGCGTATACAGCATTATCAAGGCAGCTAAGAATGAAACAAATGTACCGCTTGAAATCTGCTGAGTTACAATAAGGTGACCGCCGAACCAAATTACAATTGCAACACCGATGGCACTTACAACGTGCATCATTGGAGATAACCAGTTTGTGTCCCTAACCATCTTCATGCCCATGCCGAACAAAAATCTTGCTGAATACTTGAATTTACTCATCATAATATCTTCAAGGGTAAAGGAACGAATAATTCTGTTACCTGCTGAGGTTTCATTGTAGAGTGTTAGAATAAATGCACCTTCCATTACTGTCTTTTTCATAATTATGTTGATTTTTTTTCTCACAATTCTTAAAGGAATAATCAAAAACAGGAGTACTCCTATGGCAGCACAAGATAATTGCCATGAGTTATAGATAAGAACACACACTAGAGACAGTGTTGATAGAAATTTGGTCAGAAACAGTTTGAAGTTGTTTATAAGACCGTTAGTTGCCATTTCGGCATCATTGTAAAATCTAAATATAACCATACCGGAATCATTCGTATCAAAGAATTTACAGTCCATATTTAGAAGTTTTACGTATAATCTTCTTTTTAAATCCAATGTTACTTTACCTGCAACATATGAATTAACCAATGTTGATGTATAGATAAAAATGCCCTGAACAATAACAAATCCAACAATGATAAATGGAACATTGGATGCCAACTCCTCTTGTTTTTCCACCATTACATTGTCCATGAAAGGTTTCAAAAACAATGCTATAAAAGCATCAAGCGTACCAACCGGAATTGTTAAGATAATGCCAAGTATTGTGAGCCATAGATATTTCTTTATAAATGGCCACATGAGTACATAACCCTTATATATACTTATTTGAGATGTATCTGCGTTGTTTTTTTTGTCACGCTTAGTAATAAGATTAAGAACTTTTTTTAGCATTTTCATGATCGCATTGTACTCATTGCTGAGCTTAAATTATTTCAGACACTATTAGAATTCTCTCATTATAGCATAATAGTCTTTTTAAAAGAATGTGCAATATATTATCTTTAGTAGTTACGCATGAGAACCACTTGTTGAGAGAGAGAATCTCATCATTCGTTTTTCCGTTGTATTATAGCAAAGAACAATACATA
>Ga0256407_10010532_pt1 | contig 12971 bp, 13 predicted proteins | sample RumenRJG_04DNA_FD_193489 | JGI IMG/M metagenome (GOLD analysis project Ga0256407, IMG submission 193489) | Bovine rumen microbial communities from Lethbridge, Alberta, Canada - RJG_04 | ecosystem: Host-associated > Mammals > Digestive system > Stomach > Rumen | place: Canada: Alberta... | reverse complement strand
AAAATAAAATAGATTCAAAAATAAATGATAAAATTAAATCCCAAAGAAAAAACATAAATATGACTTATGATTCAAATTCATATAAACAAAATGATCCATTTGTTTATGCAAATTCACCAAAAATAATAAATAATTCAAAAAATAAGAATCAAAATAATTCAATAAATTATACACAATCTCCTGAAAGAGATTGTTCTGATATAAAAAATAAAAATCAATCTCCTGAGAATATAATTTATACAGTTAAAAATAATTTTATATCTAGAAATAATAATAAATCATTTGATAATTATTTTGATAATAGTACTTATCAAAGTTCTAATAAAAAAACTCCTATAAAAAACAATAGTTGCTATAATAATTTTATTCAGAATTCAAATTTTATAAAAAGAAAAAATTATAATAATAATGAAAAAAATTACAAAAAAATTTTATCTTGTATTTGTAATTGCAATTTTAATAATTTTCAATATTATATTGAAGAAAATGATACATTAAAAAAGCACATTTTATTACTAACAACACAAAATCAAAATTTAATTAATGAATTAGAAATAATTGTTTCTTCATCTGAGTTTGCAACTATAAATATTAATCATCATGGAATTCAATATTTAAATGAAATTATAAATAATAATAAAATACAATTAGAAAAGTCACTTGATGAAATTGAAAAAATCAAAAAAAAAAATATTAATTTATAATTATATAAACATATTAAAAATTACTTAAAAATTCAAATAAAAATTTATACTCTAAAAAATTTAACCCTATAATTCAATATAATTTAAATAAAATATTTAAAAATTTTATCTGCTTAAACCAAATTAACATTTAGATTATTTAATTCCTTTTCACTTAAACCTGTATATTTATTTGTAAACACTACTTTAAAAGCAATAGGAAAATTAAAATTCATACTTAAAATATCAGCATTCATTAAATCTATTTTCTGATTATTATTTAAATAAAGAATAAACTTCTCATTTTTATTATTTAAAAAAAATTTAATAAAATCATACATATTACTAATTTTTTCATATAAGCAAAAAATACCTTTAATAACATATTTATCAGGAAAAACAAAATAACAATCACCTTGAGTCACAATTGGAGTTTCCATTAATTTTTTTAATTTATTTGATTCATTTTTATTTGATTCATTAGTTTGATTTGTAATAGCATTACTAATATAATCAATATAATTATTATCATTTTCTTTATGAATATGTGCAATACTATATTTCTTTAACAAAGTTTGAATATTTTTTAATGATGTTAAAAAGAAACATTTTGGATTGTGATTAATTGGTGTTTTTAAAATAATATTATTTCTTCTTGAATTTTCATCTATTAAAATTTCAGGAATTGATTTTTCTTGATAAAATGGATTATTTTTTATTGAATTAAAACCTTGAGTTTTATTCAAATTTGTTTGTTGATAATTTTGATTATTTATATTATTTGATGAATTATTATTTGCTTGTTGTAATCTTCCTAAAACAGAATTTGGATTTATATTCATATTATTGATTATTTGAGATTGTGTAAATTTGGGATTATTATTTTGTTGATTAAATACTAAATTATCTTGATTATATCTCATTGAATTTGGATTAATTGTTTGACTTAGTCCTAAATTCATATTGTTTGGAATTTGATATCCATAATGAGATTGTGGTCTTTGTGATATTGGTTGATTATAATTTTGTTGATAATTTTGGTTTTGGTATTGGTTATTGAAATTTGGATTTTGATTGTTTATATATTGATTATTTTGCATTTGATTGTTAAAATTATTCATACTATTTTGCATTTGATTATTCATTTGATTTTGATTGTTAAAATTATTCATTCTATTTTGCATTTGATTATTATAATTATTCATATTATTTTGCATTTGATTATTCATTTGATTTTGATTATTATAATTATTCATATTATTTTGCATTTGATTATTCATTTTATTCATATTATTTCCCATTTGATTATTCATATTATTTTGTATTTGGATATTCATATTATTTTGATTATTATTTTGTATTTGATTATTTTGAACTTTATTTTGTGTTTGATTACTTACTATATTAGTATTTATTTTATTAGTTATATTTGCATTATTCGATTTAAGAGAATTATCATTTATACCTTGATTTCTTCTACTAGATTTAAAAATTTTAGTTTCTTCAATTTGAACAGTATAAGAAGGAATTCCATTATCATCACCAACTCTTTCAGTGGTAAATTTCCTTTTAATGATAGGAGTTTCTCCTGTATTATTATTTTGAAGTTGAGTAGAAGTAGTTTGAACATAAGTAATTTTTGAATAATTATTATAAGGATTTGCATTATTTGTATTTAAATTATTATTATTATCTAATAAACTATTTTGACTATTATTTAAATTATTTCGATTTCCAATTTTACCTTTTTTATCTAGAATAAGTAAATAAGGTTGTGAAAGTAAATTAATATCTTTATTAAATCTCATAAATTGAGTATCTGGTACTCTTTTAAATTTTAAAATTGTTAATATTTTTTCTATTTCATTATAAGGGAATTTTTGTAATATTTTATCAATATTAATTTTTTTATATTTATCTTCATTTGGATATGATTTTATATTATTTATTATATCATCAATCATATTGAAAATTAACATTGTTTTTTCATTATTATTTATTTTATCTTCTAAAGTATTTAAATGTTTTTCTAATTCATCTAAATTAATTGGTAAATTTTCAACTTGTTTAATAATATTTTTAAATTTTGCTAAACCTACTCCAATTGAAAAATTACATTCATTAATTAATGTCAAATTAGTAAATTTATAATTTTTTTTTTCTATTTCTTTCATTTCCTTTTTTTGTGTTACTTCTTTTATTTTTTTTGATGAATTATTATTTTTTAAATTTTCTTGATATTTTTCATTTAAGATATTAAATAAATTTTCAGGAAGATTTAAATCTTTCCATTTTTCTAATGTTAAATGTTTCATATCTTTTAATCTAAAATAAAAATCAGAATTTAATTTATCTATTACAGGTTGAACTTGAGTTATATCTAAGTTATATTCATAACAAAAATCAAATAAAATTTTTGAGAAAGTTGTTTCCATTTTTTATATTATTTTTTTTTATTATTTATTTTATTTATAATAATTTTTAAAATTTTTCCATATAATGTAAAGGATTAATCACTTTTTTTTTTCATAATAAATAATAGAGATGTCAAAAATATATAGAAAATATATCAAAAATATTAATTCAAATATTCAAATAGATAAAAAAAGAATTATAAAAACTGAAAAATCAATTATTCTTTTTAAAAATAAAACAAAAGATATTACATGTATGATAATCTCAAAAGAATTAAATTTTATTGGAGTTTCTTTTTATTATAAAAAAGAAATACATATATATAATTTAAATAATCAATATTTAATAAAAGAAATAAATTTAGAAACTGGAATTAATTATTTATCATTAACAAAAAATAATAAATTAATTTGTTCTTCATCAAATGGTTTTATTTCAATAATACATATTGATAATATAATGAACTATTTTATTCAACAGATAATTAAAATTTCTCAAAGCTCAATTTTTAAATGTATTGAAATGGAGAATAAAAAATTAATATGTTGTTGTGATGATAAAACAATAAGAATTCTTTCTTTAGATAAAAAAGAAAATAAATATTTTATTGAAAGTAATCTTCTTATAAGAAATTATTCAATATTTAATATTATTGAAATTCCAGTTAAAAAAGAAATTATGTGTGAATTAATTAACAATACAATTTTATTTTTAAATGAAATTACTTTTAAACTGAATAATGAAATTAAATCATTAGATTTATCAAATAATCAAAATAATATTCAATTAATAAATAATAATATTATAGTTGGTGGAATAAAATATATTTATATAATTAAAATTAATGAACATTTAATTGTTAACAAAATTAGATTTCAAAAAAAATCAATTAATTATATTTCAAATTTATATAATAATAGTTTTTATTTTTGTGGAAATTATTTAAATAATAATTATATTTATAAAGTAGAAATTAAAAATGATAAATTGATATATAAAAATCAATATTATATAAAAAGTAAATATCCAATATTATTTATATTACCAATAAATTCATTTAAAAATAACATCCAATTAATATATTGTTAAAAAATTTTTTTAAATTTAATTTATTTCATAAATAAAAAACTTAATATTAAATTTTATAATATTATAAAATGTATAACTATTACCTTGATCAAAAATTACAAAAAGAAAGAGAAGCAAAAGAAAAAGAACAAGAATTATCTGAAATTAAAAAAGCAAAAAGAAAAAGTAAAATAAAACAAAAATAACTAAAAAAAAAATAGAAAAAATGGATAAACTAGTAAACAATTATGAAAAAAGAATAAATACATTTGTATTACAAATGGCAGAAAATCCAATAATAATAAAAAAAGAGAAAAATAAATATATGACAACAAGAGAAGCTCTTTATGCAGATACATCAAATAAAATATTAGATAAAAAAGGTTTTATTTTTTCAACATATAAAACAGATAAAGAAAGAATAAAAGATTATTTAGATCAAAGAACAGAAAAATTAAATCATAAAAAGCATAATAGTTATTTAGTAAAAGATAAAAAATTTATTCAACCATTAATGAGATTTAAAGCAAGAACAGATTTAGAAAGAGTAGAAGAAACATTAAAAGATAGAGACGGTTTAGAAATAGAAAAAAGTTTAGCATTAAATCAATTAACTAAAGTAACAACTGCTCATTCAGATTATTCATCATCTGATGAAGATATTAAAACACCAAAAAGATATAAATTTTATATAAATAATTCAGATAAAAATATTAAAAAGAAAAAAAATAATTTAAATCAGGAAGAAGAAAGAAAAAAATTTTTACATAATAAAATAATAGAATCAAGAAAAAATATGATGAAAAAAAGAAAATTTTATATTACTCTTGGTTTAAATAAAAGATTAGAAAATCAAAATAAAGCAAAATTTATAAGAGGAGATTTACATAATAAAACTCATTTTAAAGCAATGGAAAATTTAACAATGTTTAAAACATCTACAATGAATCATAATTTATTTAAAGCATGGAGTAAAGAAGATATAAATCAACAAAAAAATTTAAAAGAATTAAAAGATAATTTTTATTCAACTGTTACAAATGGTTTTCATTTAAGAAATTTAACACAAACTCATTTTGGTAATTTTTCAAAATTAAGAAATAAATCTTCAAATGAAGATTATGAAAATAAAATAATGCAACAAGCGATAATTCCAATAAATAAATTATCAAATCAAAATACAAATCAAGGTTTTAATTTATTAGGAAATAAAAAAATTTTACAAGATTTAGAAATTACAAAAGAAATTGCAAATTCAAATCCTCTTTTATTTAATATGAATTTTAATTCTATTAAAGCTGATACAAATGCAATTAATGTTACAAATGATCAATTAAATAATTTAAAAAGATTAGCTTTTGTAAGTAATGTTAATGAAGATGTTAGTTCTGATTCTGAAAGTGATTATAAAACTAATTATAGAAATGAAACTTATGAAGAATTTAAAAAAGATGAAAATGTTATTATTGATGGTCAAGAATTTAAAAAAACTGATACTGATAAAATTGCAGTTAAAGTTTTAAAAAAATGTAATTGGAATGAAACTTTTAAGAAATATAATACTACAATTGATAAAGGGAAATTAATGTTTACTGGAGGATTAACTTTAAATCAATTTGAAAAAAAATATGGTATTATACCATAATAAGATATAATAATATATTTTATATATAAAATTTTTAAAATAAAATAGAATAATAAAATTAAAAGTTTTTTTATTTTTCTTTTGGTCTCATTAATATTTTATTTTATAACTTAAAATAGTATTTAGGTAAATAATATAAATAATTACTATATAATTATTATTACCTTTTATTAAAAAGTATAAATTCATTTAAAATAAGATTTCAAAAAATATAAATAAAAGAAAAGAAAAATGAATAAAACTTCCAAAACAAATAACTTTAGGTTCTTCTTCTAAATTATTATCATTTTTATATTTAATAGCAAAATCATCAATATTTGATTTTAGAGTAGCATCTATTGGATAACAACTTTTATAAGTTTTATCATTTACTTTTTCCTTTATAAAACAACATGAATAAGGATATTCCATTTTTCTTCCTGTACATGCTAATTTTTGAGTAGGATTGATTATTTTTTTACAAGTTTCAATGTTTAATCCACAATCACATGAATAACTATTTACACTTGGCCAATTTGTAGATAAATATTCTTTTTTACTTAATACTAAATCTTCATATGATTTTATTGAAATTGGAACACAAAATTTTGAATTTTGTATTATGAAATAACAACATTTTTTTGTTGATGATATTTCTATGTTTTGACAATCCTTTGCTTCTGATGGTGTTTTTGATGTACATTTTAATTCATTTTCACTTTCTGTATCTAATACTCTTATTTGTGTTTTAATAATATTTAATAATAAAAGAAATAAAATAATTTGATTAAGTCTCATTTATTTTTTATTTATAATAAAAATATTTATTTATTTTCATTATATTCATAATAAAAATTTCTAAAATAAATATTATAAAAAAAATAAAAAAAAACAAAATAATAAAAATAAAAAAAATAACCAAACAAAAATAAAAAAATGTCACTATGGCGTACAGCCCGTCCTCGTTTCAATCTATACGTCCCCGATGGTTTAGGTCGAGATCGTTACATAGGATACAACAATGGAGGTTTCTGGAAAACAAACGAATATTCAATATCTCGTAAATCAGAATACGAATACCCAAAATATTCAAATTTCCATACACTATTCCATATGGCAGCTCCTTTCAAATATTATTCTGATGGTTCAGGTCGTGATTCATATATTTTAAGAGGAACTGGTCTTTCTCATGATGAGAAACCACTTGCTTCATATAAATTAACTGATTTTTTAAGAACTTCATCTGGTCCTTTAAGAGTTAAAGGTCCTTTAGCTTTAAGTCAAGCTGAAATTAAATTTAATAAAAGATTAAAACATTTAGAAAATGGAATGATTAAAAGATTATATACTGAACCTTTAAATAAAATTTTGGAAAAAAAAAAAATAACTGAAGAAAAAATGAAAGATGATGGTATTGTTGATGTTAATTTTAGAGAAAATGAAAATTTTGATAATTATGATAAAAATTTGGAAAAAAATGAAGTTTTGGAAAATGATAATGATGTAAATTTAGCTTTAGGTAAAAGTAGGAAAGTTGAGAAATATGAAATTGAAGATGAAAATAGTATGATTCATAAAGGGAATCATGGGTATCTTAAAACACATAATAATTTTCATCAAAGATATCAGTTAAATGCTAAACCAAAAAGATTTAAAAAGGTTAAGGTTAGTAAAATTGAAATTAATGTTTAATTTTATTTTAAAATGTTTATTTTATTTTTTTTTTTTTGTTTATCTTTTTTATTTTTATTTAGAAAGTTTTATATATAAATGAGCATTTATTAAAATTTTTTTAACTAGTTATTTATATATTAATATGATTTATTTTTTCTGAGTACATTTTTTCTATAACTTGGGTTAAATTTAATCCTTTGTAAGATGTTATGTAATAATAAATATTCTTGTAAAATTTTTTCTCATCTTCTTTTGTTAATTTTTTATTTTTTGAGTATACTTCCCAAACACATTCTTCAGTTGATTTATTTATTTTTTTATTTTTATTTTCTTTATTTTCATTTATTTTAAGAGATACATCTTCATTCACATTTAAATGTATTTCATCTAATTCATTCTCATCATTATTAATACTAGTATTAGAATTATTATTATAATTTTTATTTTCATTCAAAAAATTTCTTTCAAAATAAATAATACTATTAATAAATTTTGCATCATTAAATCTTTTTTGCTCATTAGTAATAAAATATTCTGTATTTCTTTCATTATTAACAATATAAGAATTAGTATTTAAAATAGATAAAGAACATACAATTCCTAAACCAGGAATATTTACACTATTATTTTTTACAAAATCAATAATTACTTGATAATTCCAAAATAATTTAAACCATAATACAGGAAATAAAATAATTGATAATAATTCATTTATAAATAATATAATATTATTTTTAAAACTTTGAGATATAATATGATAATTTCTATAAATTTCATTTTTATTCCAATCTGAAGGAATATTTATAATATTGTTACACATTTCTTTATATTGTTTTAATTTAAAAGGAAAATTTTCTAATGTATCATTTTCATTACTATTATTAGAATTATTAAAAAGTCCCATTAATATTCCAATTATCATAATAAAAGATAAGAAATTATATCCAAATATACTTATATTAGTAACTTTAATATCAACAAAAATAGTCAAAATTAAAAAAAACAAAAAAAAACTACCACATATTAATATAAATGTTTTTCCAATAATAGAATACATTTTTTGTTTGAAACAACTTAAAAATGTTTCTGTTGGACGATATGATTTATATATTCTATTTCCTAAATGATGTTTACATTCATTATAATTTTTAAATTGATATATGATATCATTTGTCCATTTATTTCTTGTTATTTTATCTATTGATTTTAAATTATCTGCATTTTTAAATAAAAAAAATATAATCCTAAAAATTAATTCTGAAGGAATTGTTATTAATTGTATTAATATTTGACTTAATATTTTAATTCTGAAATAATTTGGATTATAAAATTTTTTATTTATTTCTACTTGATTTTCTTCTATCATAAATGTCATAAAATTATTTTTAACAAAATCTAAAATATAATTTGAAAAAAAATTGATTCCAAATAAATTAAATGAAATTATTTTATTTGAAATCATTGCAATAATATAATTTTCTCTTCTATTAATTCTGGCAATTATATCATATTTTGTTAAATTATCTTTAATTCTACAATATCCTTCTTTTTCTTGTAATATTATTAAAAGTTTTATTATATCATCAAAATAAAGTGATTCTAAATTTTTTGTTCTTAAATGTAATTTATGATGATAAATTTTATAAATTCTTTTTAAAGAACTTATTAAGTTTATTGAACTATAAAAGAAATATAAATAATAATTCATTAATAATATATAAAAGCCATATGCCAAATATTTATGATTATAAAAATATTTTGATGAAATAAAAGATGAGAGTTCAATATTTTCTAAATTCTTTGTTTCTGGGGATATTAATTTATTCCATTCAATAAAAAATAAAATAAACATTAGAAAATGTATTGTAAAAAGATATATTATATTATCTAAATATATTTGTGTACTCATACATCTATATCCTCCTTTATAATAATAAATATAAATTTCATTAAAAAATTTATCTAAATCAGAAATTACTAAACTTTCTGAATAAAATTCATTATTATTATTAACTTTTTTATCATACTTAACTTTTTTTTTAACCAAAAAAGACATTTAATTATAAAATTACATACTTCAATTAAATAATCAATAAATTTTAATTAAAAAATAATTAATATAATTCAAAATAAATAATTATTTTATTATTATCATTAAAAAAATCAAAAAATCTTAAATATTTTTATTATTTCAAAAATGAAAATTTATGTATTTTTGAATGAATATTTAATTTTTAATTGTATATATTATAAATTAATTATAATAAAATTCAAAAAAAAAATGGAGAACAAATTCCTAAAGTTTTTACTTTTTATAATATGTCTTTTATTTAATTTTATTTATTGTCAAAGAAAAATAAGTTCTTTAATGAAACCAAGACTCAATAAAGAAACATTTTTAAAAAATAATTCAGATAATTCAACATCTTTATTAAATGAAACAATGAGATTAGTAAATCAAACATTAAATGAAATTACAGTTAATTCTACAGATGTAGTTAATTTAGATAGAAATGTTATGTTATAAAATAAAAAAGAAAAAAAATAATTTTGTACATAAAATAAAAATCAATAATCAAAATATTAATTACTTATTAATAAAAGAGATTAAATATATATGATTATTTTTTATCGTTTTATTTTTTAAATTTAATTTTATATTAAAAAAAAAAATAAAAATTAAAATATAAAAAATTCTAATAAAATAATTTCATATAATTATGTCAGATGACTCTCCAAAAAAATTTATAACTTTTTTAAATAATAAAAGAAATGAAGTCGAATCTCAAATAAAAAAAATAGAAAAAATAATATTTGATAATGAAACAAAATATTTAGAAGCAACAGTAAATGGTGGAAATATATTTAGAGGATGGGAACATATTTTTACTTCAAAGAGTAAATTTAATCATAATTTAAATTCTGGAAAAAGACCAAGAATTTCAAATAATGAAAGAGTATTTTCTCAAACTAGTGTAAATAATTATTGTTTAAAAGAAGATGTCGTTATGAATTTAAATAATAATGTGAATAAATATAAAGAAAATGGTATTAATCCTTCACAAAATAATATAAATTCAAATTCTAATCAAAAGAATTCTTTTAATAAACATAAAAAAAAAATTAAATCTTTAAGTATTAAAAAAAATAAATTGGGAAATTATACACAAAAAGATAAAAAAGTTGCAATTATGAGTGATGAAAAATAAAAAAATATTATTATTTATTAAATTTGTATTTTATATATTTTATTGAATAGGTTAATATTTTTAAATGTAATTTCTTTTTATTTTCTTTCTATAAATTTATTATTTATTTTTTATTGTAATTAATTTGTTTTTAAATTTTATTTTTATAATTTTTTGTAATTATAAATTTTGAAAAATTTTTTTTAAGTCAAAAAAATAATTTTTATTAATAATAATATCTAACAATAATAATAAGACTTTTATTATAGCTTATTATGTTTTATTTTAGATTTTCTTTTTCCAAATTTTTTTTATGTTTAAAATTTTATTTTAATATTGAAAATAATATTATAAATTTTGATGAAATTTCAATTATTACCAAGACAATAAAACCAACAAAAATACATATTAACGAATTAGATTTAACATACTCAGAAAATATAAAGAAAATAAAGAATATACCTCAATAGTACCAAAACAACAATTTGATAAGGATATGAAAAAAATAAGATTATTTGATACAGGTAAAAAAGAATTTTTATATACAAATGAAACAAAAAAAAACAAATTTATCCAGATGGTTATATATTAATAAAAAATGGTGATATAAAATAAATAATTCCAAATTATAAAGAAACATATTTTTATAATAAAATTTTCAGATGGAATAACATATATAAAATACAAAGATGGAAAAATAGAAGTAATATCATAATAAAAATATAAAAAAAATAAATAATAAAAAAAATTTTTATAAATTTAAAAAAAATATATTTTTTATTTTGGCAATATTATTTTAACTAAATAACTACTTTAAAATAATAAAAATAAATAAATATTTTTTTAATATTTATAATATTCAATTTTCACTTAAAATTTAATAAACTTCTTCAATCATAGGAGTAAATTTATCTTTTTTTTTTCAAAAACCCAAATAGTATAATTTCTAAGTTTTGCCATTCTATGAAAATTATCAACAGGAAAATATAAAATATTCATATCAAAAATTTATAAAAATAAACATGAGAAACTAAGACAATATTTTTATAATATTTTTTTCCAAATTCAATTTCATCAAAAAATTTTTTTAAATTATTCAACTCTTCTAAAAACATCTGAACCACTTTCATCACTATTTCCTCTATAATAAAATTTCCCAATATAAATTCTTTTTTTTCTCTTTTCTCTTGTTATTGTTGTCATATTACCAAAATCTTTTTCTTTTAATAAAGGAACTATTTGATAAATTATAAATTTTTTTTAATTCTCATTCAATTTGATGATATGTTTATTTTGCTCTTTTATATGATGACACATAAAATTTTAATGTTTCATTTGGATAAATTATTGGTTGTAATTTTTATCCTATTTCTCTTGCTTCTTCTCTTCCTTTTTTTGTTAAGTTTGTTTGATTTTTTAAAATTTTAGAATATAATATTTTGGATCTAAATTTGCTTCACTTTGATTACGACAAACTAATAATATTTTTTGTGGGAGACAGTAAAAAAGATATTTTTTTTCTATTAAAAATCCTTTATGGTTTATAGATTGTATTAAATTCATTTATTTTTAAATAATTTATATAAAGAAAATAAATAATAAAAATAAGAATTGGAATTTTAGTATATGCTATAACAAGAAGAGAAATATTTGAAAAATTAAAAAATTTTTGAATAAATGAAATTTAAGATCGATCATGGAAAAGATTCTGTTTTGGTATTACTGCTAATAAAAGTATTTTATATGCTAATGAACAAGTTAATGAACAAGAAGCATGAGAATATGCAAATTCAATAAATCCTTCTTTTAGATTGTGTTTCTCATTAAATAATGAAGGAATTAAAACCAACATTACCAAAATCTCCAATGGATTAAATGAAGGGAATGTATATAATCAATATATGTTAATATTTGATTTGTTATTTTAATGTGAAATAATTTTTATATTTTGTTTTTTGATATATATGCTTAGAAATTGTATAAGTTATCTATTAATAATTCTGTTAATATGAATAAATGTTCTTTAAAATAAAAAAAATCATATAATTTTAAAATATGTTTTTCATCTAAAACACCATTTGAATTTTAGAAATTTAATACTTTTATTTCATCTAATGATTAATCAAAGTAATCTTTATTTTTTTCTATTATTTTTAAAATATACTAATTTATTTTCTTTTATATCAAGATACTTTACAGATTTACTAAAAACTGCATTACCTAAATATACTAAAATTTGATATCTTACTTTCAATGAAATTATTTATTACTATTTAAAATCTTTTGATACTTCAAAATCTGTTTTTTCTCTATCAACTA
>Ga0256407_10010531_pt1 | contig 12972 bp, 8 predicted proteins | sample RumenRJG_04DNA_FD_193489 | JGI IMG/M metagenome (GOLD analysis project Ga0256407, IMG submission 193489) | Bovine rumen microbial communities from Lethbridge, Alberta, Canada - RJG_04 | ecosystem: Host-associated > Mammals > Digestive system > Stomach > Rumen | place: Canada: Alberta | collected... | reverse complement strand
ACATTTTAAAAAAAATAAAAAAATGGAAAAAAAAAATGAAAATTCCAAAAGTCCTCGTCGTCCAAAGCGTGCAGTAACAACAAACCCAACAACAAATCTTTTTAAAAACGAAATAGTTCCAAACATAATTAATCCCCAAAGAAAAGAAACTTCAAACCCAATGTACTACCATTTAAAAACTGAAAAAATATTAGCAGTACCTGAAGAACAATTAAAAGAATATAAAGAAGCCTTTGATCTTTTTGATAGAGAACAAACAGGATTAATAGGACCAAATGAAATATATTCACTTTTAAAAAATTTTGGTAATCCAACACCAAAAAAAGAAATTGATCAATTAATGGCAGATTTTGATGAAGATGGAGATGGGAAATTAAGTTTTGATGAATTTGTTACTTTTTTACATCAATCTTATGTTACTTTAGATGAAATGGAAGCTGTTATTAGAGCTTTTAAAACTTTTGATAGAAATAATTCTGGAGAAATTGATTTAAATGAATTTAAATTTATTTTAGAAAAATTAGGACATAAGTTACCTGATGATGTTGTTAAGTTAATTTTTTATGAAAGTAAGTTAAATGAAAATGGGAAAATGGATTATAATGAATTTGTTAATTTTTGGAGTAAAAATAATCCCTTATAAAATTTATTTTTTTAGTTTGATGTTATATTTTTTTTTATTATTATTGTTTAATTATTTTTTTTATTTTTTTTCAATTGTTTTTTTTATGGGTTTAAATTTTTTTTTTTTGGATTTTTTTTATTTATGTTTATAAAAATACTTTTTAGTTTTTTTAAAGAAAAAATATCTTTTATTAATAATTAAATAATTGAATATGAATTTTTAAAAAAATAAAATTTTTTATTTAATTTATGATATATATTATCAACAATTTAAATTGGAATAATTATAATTCATTATAAAAAATTAACAATTTATATATTCTATTTTCAAATAATTCATTTTCTATCCAAAATGACTTTTTGAATTTATATAAATACATTTATTCTAATAGAATATGTTTTCAATATTTTGAACATTTATTACACAATTTCAATCTCTTCTTTTTTTAAATTTCTCAATTCATTTAAAATTAAATCTTTCCATTTCATAATTAATTTATTATCATTTAACATATATATATTCTTACTTACCCCAATTACTAATTTTTTTTTATTCTCTCCAGAACTTAATTTAAGTGCTTTTTGAATTACAAAATTACCATAATTATTTTTCATAATTTCAAAAATTTTTCCATTAATTATAATTTCATTAATATATTCATTAAGAATATCATCACTTTTTTCAATATATTTTTCCATAACATTAGAAGAATATTTTTCCATTGATAAAGAAGTAAATTTATTTTTATATAAAAGTAAACTTTGTTTAACTTCATTTAAATCCCAACTTTCAATAAGTTGTTGAATAACATAATTTCCATAAGGATGAATTATTAATTCCATTGAATTCTCTTCTACAATTTTTTTTATTTGTTCATGAAATTTAATTTTATGAGTAAAAGAAACTATTTTTTTAACTAAACAAATTCCAGAAGAATTATAAGATAAAAATAAAAAATTTTCAGAGATATAATTATAAATAAAAGGAATATACTTTTCTTCAAAACAAGATAATATTTTTTCAACTACATGACAACTATAAGGATTAATTGATAATTCTGGAATATTATTTTTAATTGAATCAACAATAATATCTTTTTCTAATTTAGAACCAATATGTTCTATTATACCTTGAATTGGGAAAGTTCCTATATTATTTGAACTAAGTTTAATTAATGAATCTTTTATTGTTTTTAAAAAGTCAATTCTATCTTTTTGATTTATGAAAGTAAAAAATTTTTTACAGAAATAATTTGCATATGGATCTATTAATAATTCATTTAAAAATGGATTTATTTCTGTAAAAATTTGATGTAAAATATCAGAATGAGTATTTTTTAAATAATTTTGAAAAATTCTACTTCCTTTATGTGTTTTTATTATATCTACTATATTTCCTTGGATTTTACTATATATAAAATGATCTATTTTATCAGTTCGATATAATATATTTTTTAATTCATATATTAATATTTCTAATTTTAAATTTGTTTCTTTTGGGAAAATTACAGAACCAAATTTCTTATCATTATTTCTTATTTCAGTTTTTTTTATTTCTTTTTTTTCTACTTTTGCATCATAAGTCTTTTTTCGATTTGATGATCTTTGGAAATTATTTATATTATTAAATATATTATTATTTATATTATTTATTATATAATTAGGTTGTATGAAATTTTGATTTGGAAGAGAATTCAATAAATTAACATTGAAATTAAATGGATTTTGTATAATTTGAGTTTGAAAATAATTTCTATTATTAAAAAAATATGGATTTAGAATATTTAATGGGTTATGTGAATTTACAGTTTTAAATTTTTTTTCCAATCTTTGATTTTTTCTAATAAAATTATCCATCATAATATTATGTTTATTATTAATTATATCAATATCATCTTTAAATTGATTTTTTTGATTATATTTAATTTGATTTTTGGAATTTAAATTATTATCTTCTTTTTCTTCTTCATCATTATCTGAAGAAAATAATTTTTCTTCATTTTCATTTCTACCTTCATCCATTACTTGTTTAAGCATTGAAGTAATTTGACTTTCGAGACTTTCTTCTCTATATTCTTTCATTATTTTTATATTTATTATTTTTTAATAAAATATTAAATTAAAAGATTATTGAAAATAATAATTTGTTTTAGATTTATATAGGAAAATAAATTTTATTTACAAAAAAACATTTTTTATTTTATGCTAATTTTAATTTTTTTGATTTTTTAAAAAAATTTTTTTGAATAATAATTATTTTATTTTCCTTTTTATTTATATACTTTATTTATAATAAATAATTAATTAATGTTATAATTTTCTTTCACTTTTGAAAAAAGTATTCATTAGAATTCATAATAACAAAACCATAATAATTAGTATTAAACCTTATTTTTTATTTTCTTTTTTTTATTTCATTTTTTAATAAATTATCATTATGTTTTGTATTTTTAATAAAAATATTTTTTTTAATTAATTTATTTTTATTTTCATTATTTTTTTCATTATCAAAAACATCTTGACTAATTAATTCATTATTTCCAAAATAACTTCCTCCGATATCACTATTATCAGGAATATCTAAATCAAATGCATCAATAATATCATCTGCAATATCACTTAATTCATCATTATCTTTACATTTAGTTAACAATTTATTTCTTAATTGAGAATATGGATCATTGTCTTTTTTTGAAACTTGCATTTTTTTTTTAATATTTCTTGATGTTTTATATTTTTGTTCAATATTATATCTATTATAATTATTTAAAAATGATTTAAATTTTTTAATTTTAAAATCCATCATTTTAATATTTAATTTCGTTTCCAGAAATGCTATATCTGAATATTCATTTATTAAATTATATTCATCTATATTTCCTGAATTATTTGGATAAATTCTATTTGGCTCAATTGGATTAAATTGAATTAATGTTTTTATATTATAAGAATTTATTTTTTGTCTTATATTTCTTTCTGAGTTAATCATTTTTGTATTATTTGAATATGGAGTTGTATTCATATACATTTTATTAATTAGAAACAATTATTTTTATATAATATTTTTCTATAATTAAAAAAAAATTTTATTTTTATATTTTATGAATTCAAATATTAGTGAAATTTTATTAATAAAATGTTTTGAAATTGAAAAAGAAATTTGTGAAAAATTATCAGAAAAATTTGAATTATTTTATTATGAATTGTATTCATTTGAATGTTTTCATTATATTTTAGATTTATTATCAAAATTTTTTAACAAAAAAACTTTTATGATTTATTTTTCATTAATAAATTCTTTTTTTATAAAAAATCACTTATCAACTGGAGAAGAATATTCAAGAATTAAAATTAAAAATAAAAATATAATTATATATTATTTAATTGTTTCATCATCATCTTTATTAATAAAAAATATGATTGGAAAATTATTTATTAGAATTAAAGAATATTTAATTATAAACAAAAAAGAAAATTTGTTAAAAAAAATTCAATATTTAGAAAAAGTGAATGATTTTTATCCAATTATAGAAAATTTAGGATTTATCTATTATATTAAAAGAAGCCAAAAAGAAATTGATTTATTAAATATCCAAATTGAAAAAGAAGACAATTCATTAATTCGAAATTTTGACTATTTACAATTTTCAAAATATTTATTATTAATAAAATTATTTTTAAAATTCATTCAATTATTTTCGTGTGAAAAAAAAAATATAAATATTAAAGAAATTTCTAATCATTATAATTTATCATTAAAAATTGATAAAAATCGAAATCAAAATTATTCAAAAATATGTACTATATGTTTAAATAATTTTACAAATATTTCTTCAACAATTTGTGGTCATTTATTTTGTTGGAAATGTATTATTGAATACCTTCAAAAAAATAGTTATTGCCCAAAATGTAGAAAATCTTGTTTACCAAGAGAAGTAATATTTTTAAAAAACTTTAATTAATTTTATTAAAAGGAAAAAATAAAAATAATTCAAAACAAACAATAATAAATATTCATAATTCAATTTTATATAATATTATATTTAAAATATAATTGTATATTTCCTTTGGTGAGAAATTTTTTTAAAAATTATAAACATTGTTTTGCTTTATTCTCTAAGAAGATTATAAAACAATTAAACTCATATTTACAAAATTCATAAAATTTTTAATCAGATTTGAATTTAAAAATTCAAACTTAGGGTATATAATTACCATTATTTATATTCGGAATTATATTATCAAAATTTGGATATAGCATTTGTTGTCTCATAAAAAAATCATTTATATATTTATTAATTAATACAATTTGATTAAATGTATTATAATTCATAATATCATTATTACAAAAATTATTTGAAAAAAAGTTATTATAAAATCTAAAATCATTTTTATCATTCTTTTTTTCCATATTATTATTTAACAAAGAAGAATCAATAAAATTCATATTAAAAAAATTATTATTATTATTTTGAACAATAAACTGTTTATAATTATTATTTAAATTACACATTCCATCATTTATATTAATTTTATTACTATCACTAACATTAAATTCCTCAACTTTATTTTCATTTAAATCTAATAATTTTTGATATAAATTGTCATTAAAACAAACATTACCATTTTCATTATTATTTTTTTCATTATCATTAATTTTTTCATCACAATTAACATTTTTAAAACTATGAAAAATAACATTTCCATAATGTGTTCTCATATGAGAAGAAAGAGTACTTCTTCTCCCAAATTTACTTTGACAAATATTACATACAAACTTTTTTAAATTAAAATGATGAGTTTCAATATGATCTTTTAAATGACCATTTGTTTTATAACTTTTATCACAATAATTACATTTATAAGGCCTCTCATTACTATGAAATCCAATATGAGTTTTTAAATTTCCTTTTTCATTAAAACTCTTTTTACAAATTGGACAAATATAAGGTTTAAAGCCAGAATGTGTTCTTATGTGAATTAATAATCTACTTTGATTTGAATATGAATTTTTACATAATAAATATGGACATTTAAATGGGAGAATGTGATTGTGTATTGTGTTTATGTGATTTTTTAAATTTCCATTTGTACTAAATGATTTTTCACATATTGTGCATAAAAATTTTTTTTTTATTTTTGGACTTTTTTTTATTGTTGTTTTAATGTCATTTTCTGTTGAGTTTTGAGAATTGTTTTTTTTTAGAGAGAGAGACATTTTTTTTTACTTAACAATCTTTTTTTATAATTATTTATTTTATAATATTTCGTTAATAAATAAGATTTTTCAATTTTTTTATTTTATTTTTTTTTGTTATTTTTTATTTATTTTACTTTTTATTATTTTATGATTTTGATATGTTGTGTAATATTAATTTATTATTATTTAATTTATTATAAATTAATTTTTTTTTTTACTCAGAAAAAAATATTCATTTAATATTTTTCACTTTATCATTTTTGATTATTTTACATTTAATTTTTTATTTTTTTTATATTAATTTTTAATTATTTTCAAATAATTATTTAATTAATGATTTACAATTAAATTATTTTTATTCTCCTATTTAATTGAAAAATATTATTATAACAATAAAAAAAGATAAATATTATTTCATTCAAACATTTTAAATAATGAAATATTATATATATATCTAATTAGTATTATTTCTATTCAAAATTTCTATTTAAAATTGTAGAAAATTTGTTTGAAAAATATTAATATTAAAAGTAATTATAATTTTATTCCCATTTTAAAATATTTTTTATAATACTTTTTTTTGAAATATTATCTCTAGATGAAAAACAGTTAATTTGTATATTTTTATTTGGAATAGTTCTATTTTTTGGATTATTAAAATTATTATTGAAATTATTACAATAAGTAATATATCTTAAATTATTATTTACTGAAAAAATACTTTGAGAATCTTTTTTAATTTTATCAAATTCTATCTTCCTTACAATTAAATTTAAATCATCAAAGTCATCAAATGCATTTAATTGTTTATCATTTGAAAATTCAGGATTTAAAACATTAATAATATTATCAAAAGAATTTTCTTTTTTTTCATATGAAAAATTTCTTTTATTTGATTTGATATAATTATTTTCTATTTTTTTATTATTTTCTTGAATTAAAGATAAAATATTTAAATTTTTATTATTTTGATAAGAAGGAAAATATTGAATTCGAATTTTTTCATTTTTTTTATTATTATCTTCTTTACCCACACTTAATTCTGTTCTTGATGTTGTAATTGCAGTTGATTTATTAACTGAATTTTTATTTAAATTATTATAATTTCTTTTATATGAATTTTCTTTTTTTAATTTATTTATAGTTGTTTTTGTTCTTGATGATTCTGATTTTAATTTTTCTTTTAAATTAATTTTTTTTTTATTCATATTTTCAATTTTATCATTTTCAAAAATTCTTTTAAACATTTTTTTTCTTTTTATTCCATTAATATTATTCTTATCAATTTTAATTTTCTTTTGATTAGAAATTTTTTTCCCAATTTCAAAAGATGTTTTACTTCTTTTCTTATTTGAATTTATTTCATTATTTACATTTGATTTTTCTAAATGATGTAAACAAATCACATTTTTTTTAACAATATTATTTTTTTTATTATTTTTACCTACTGAATTATAATTAAGATTATTTGAATTTTCAATTGTTTTTTTAATATTTTGTCTAATTTGCTTAATACCTTTCATATTAATAATTGATTTCTTTTTTTTTGTATCTTTACTTAAATTATTGTTTATATTTTGTTTCACTTGATTATAAGAATCAATTCCATCTATAATTACTAAAGTATGATTTACATTTTTTTGATTTACATTATTTAATGTTGAATTGAAATTTATATTTGTTTTTAAATTAAAAGAATTTACCATATGTTTTTGGTTTTTATTTTGATTTGAAATTTTACTTTTTTTAGTTTTACTTCTTTGAACAGAAGAATTTAATGTAATATTAAATGTATTATAAACTTTTGAAGAATTACTATTTTTAGATTTTGAATTTTTTTTTAATTCTAATGTTTTAAGTGAAATTTTATTTTTATGGAAATTTTTTTGAATTTTTTGACTTGATTCTAAATAAGATGTTGCAATATTATTTAATTTCCCTTTTTTAAAAATAGTTTTTGGTCCTGTAATAAGACTAATTGGAAGTGTCTTTTTAGAATGAGTTGATATTATTCGATTATTATTTATATTTCCTTCTTGAATTAAAAATGAATTCATTAACAGATAATTTTAATATATTATAATTAATTTTTTTTAAATAATTATAATATATGAATATATTAATATTATAAAAATAATATCAAAATTTTTATAATAAATATTATAACATAGAATATTAAAATTAAAATAATTAAAATAAAAATAATTTAAACTAAAATTTGGTTTTTTGATTCTTTGTGATGATTACTTTTTAATTTTTTTCATTTTTTTATAAAATAAATTATTAAATTCATTAAAACTTCAAATTCATAATAAGTAAAAAATCCTTTAATCATTCCATTGATTTTCTATATCTTTAAAATAATTATTCCAATTTAATAAATATTAATACTTATTTTTAAATTATTTTCTTCATACACTTATAAAAAAATAAAAATTGTTCAAATATTAATAGGAGGCGCTTTTAAAAAAAGAATTTTTAGAAGTATCATTTCATAATAAATAAAAATAAAAAAAATAATATAAACTTAACTTCAATAACTTAAATCAAAAATTAATTAATCTAATATTACCTTATGATAAATTAGGTGATAATAGAAAATTTTTTTTAATGAATGATTGAAATCACAATACTCAAAAAATTAACAATATGTTAAAAAAAATATAACAATAATGAAAAAAATAATTGACTTCAGAAAATCATTTAATTCTAATTTTAGAAATAATAAAAATATTATGTTTACTTATATTAGAAATATTAAAACTAATATTAATAAATGAAATATTGTTGAATTAATACAACTTTTAAAAATCGATTTAAAATAATAGGAAATTAAATATATTTTTTCATTATTAATTTCTCAAATTAAAAATTGTTTTTAAAACAATTTGTATATATTATTAGAAATTGCATTTTATAGATTCAAAAATAAGACATCTTTTTTATGAATATAAAAATAATAATATAATTTTCACTATTTAATTTTAATATAAAAATTTTAAACTTCTCTAATTACATAAATCATTTATTTAATTTTGTATAGGATTAAATGGTTCAATTTACAGTATAAATTTAAATTGGAATATTTTTATTTAATTTTAAAAGTTGAAAAAAATTGTTTTAAATAATAAATATTTTAATTTTTATTTAATTGATTTTTTGGTTTGTCAAAAAATTATTATATAAAGAAAAAATTATTATTTTTAACTCCTAACATAATAATTACATTGTCATTAATATTTAAACATAAAATCTTATATTATAATTCAAATAATAAATATATTTATAATTAATTTTCCTTGAAAAAACAACATGATAATTTAACTTTTTCATCAAATTTATTTTTGGAATTCCTACTTTTAATATTTTTATTATTTATATAACCATATAATGAACTTTCTTTAGTTGAAATTTCATTTGGATTTTTCATAGAATTTAATTTTTCAGATATATTATTTATTCTTGTTTTATTATTCATAATAATAGTATTAAAAATAAAATTATCTTTATTATCATTATATAATTTTTTATGATGAATTTTAGAATAATTTAAATTCGATTGATTAAAATAATCATTTATTTTCGATAATGATGAATTATTATGGTTATTTTCTATTATTTTTACTATTATATTTTCTTCATCTGCAGTCATTGAATTATTTCTTTGTGATTTTTCCTTTGTTGACTTTTGACTATCATTCTCTTTTATATTATCTTCTTTTTTTTTATTTCTACTTAAATTTCTAATTTTTTCTAATGAATTATTTTGTAAATTTTGTATTTTTTTATTGAATATTTCTTTATTTTTGCTATTTATTATATTTTGAGTTTTTGACATTAAAATATAGAAATAAAATAATATTAAAAATTATTATAAAAAAGACATTTCAAATTTATATATTTAATATTTTTTATTGAATTTTAATTATATTTTTTATATTTATTGTAATTTATCAAAAAGCTTTTGTAATAAAGAATAACATTCATTTAATTCATTTAAATCAATTTTATATTCACTTAATGAAATAATATCATTTAAATTAATATCAACTAAATTAAATTTTTCTTTCATTATATTAATACAAGATATAGAAATAGTATTTGGAGTATAATATAAAGAAACAGGAAAAAAAAATGAATCATTTATATATTGACAACAAGATTTAATTATAATTTCCGAAGAAACATTAATAGTTTTTTCAAAATAATTTTTAAGTTTGAAAACAAATTTATAAGGTAACTCTACATTGGCGCAAAATTCTAGTGAATTTAAGATATCAAATTCTTTTTCAAAAATCATTTCTTTAATTGATTCATTATCCAAATTTAAATTTGGTAATTTATTAATAACAATATCTTTGATTACATTAATAATCAAAGAAACTCTTATTAAATTATTAATTGCTTTTGTTGCAATAAAGATACAACTTCCACAAATTATTAATTTATCTATTAAAGATAAATTAATATTTATTATATTTTTTAATTTTTGAATATAATATTTATGAAAATATACCATTGAAGTTGATAAAATTCTTTGATTTGATACTTTTAGTTTTGAATTTATAAATGACATTATTGAATATATTTTTTTAATAAATTTTAATTCATTATCATATGATTCATTATCTTCAAACAATCTTGGAAGAAAATATTTTTTCCAATCATCTTCAGTAAGGTAAACCATACTAATTATTAAATTTTCAAAAAGTAATTTACCTTAATTTGAAGTTTGAAGATGTTTCCATTTAATTTATATATTTTATTTATTTTTCTAAAAATAATTAACTAAAATTTGAAATATATAAAGTTTATGAAAAAGAGATAAATTTAAAATATATTTTTTAATCATGAAATATTATTTAAGATTTTTATAATTAATTATAACTTTTTCTTTTATTATATACTTATTTTATTCAATAAAAATAATTTCTTAAGACTTTAGTTTAAATAAGAATAAATTTAATAGTATTTTAAATATATTTTTTTCAAATGACAATTATATTTATCAAATTCAATTGATTTAATTTTCATTATATTTATTTCAATTTTTAATTATTCTATTATTATTAAAAATAATAGAGATAAACATTATAAGTTAAAATAAAATTTTTTTTAATATGAAATAAAAATATAAATTTTTTTTTCAAATAATTAAAATAAAATCTTTTAATTTTCTTCATTTTTAATTTTAATATTAATCCACAATTTCTTTATTTTTAATAATAGAATATTATTTTTACATATTTTTCAGAAAATGAAAATACATTTTATTTGTAAAATAAATTACAATTCGACAAAATTTATAAAAATTATAATTTAATAAAAAAAAAATATATGAATTTCACAAGAGATAATTTCATTTCATATGTAAATAAAACAAGTTCAAGTTTTTATTCAACATCATCATTCAATAAAAGATTATTAACAGTTTCAACAATATCAAATACAAAAACATTTGATAAACATAGAAGAATATCATTAAAAAATTATCATAAAAATTTTTTAAAAAAAAAACTATTATTAAATGAAAAATATAATCCAACAGAAACAGGAAGAGAATCAATAAAAAATCAATTTTTTATAACTAAAATATTAAGTAATAATGATTTACTTTTAGAAAAAGATGAAAATTCTTCAATTTACAAACCATTATCAAAAGATAGTTTTTTATTAGTTCAACCAAAAAAACATAATGTTTATCCAATAATTTCATCAAGAAAAGAAGATTTATTAGATTTTAATTTAAAACTTAGAAATTCAAGAAAAGCAAAAATAATTTTTAAAATTTTAAATAAAGAAAAAGAAAATGTTATAGAAAGTAATAAAGGAAAAATTGATGAAATTAATATGAAAATATTTGAAATATATTATGCAAAAAATTTATTAGATGAATATTCAAATCAATTAAATAAATATTGTAAATACTTATCAAAAGAAAAAGAAAAAGAAGAAATATCATTAAATAAAATCAAATTAAAAGAATCAGGAATAAGAAATTTAGTTAAAAATTTAAAAGAAAAAGTTAATAATAAAAAATTAGAAATGATTGAAATTGAACATTTTAGAAATTTTTTATTATGTGTAAAATATAAAGTTACAAAATTAAAAGATTTACCTCAAAATATCATAGAAATTTATCAATTAGAAAAATATTTACCTAAAGAAAAAAAACCAAAAAAAATAATGACAAAATCATCTGCAAATTTTGGTAAAAGAAGTGCTGGTCATTTTTCAAAAAAAAAAGTAATTCTTTCTAAAAGAATTTCTGTTTATGAAAATAAAAATAATCAAATTGAAAAATTTAAATCATTTATTAAAAGAGATGTTAAACCTTTTCCTATCATTTATAATAATTTAGAAGAATATGAATTAGATATTCAAAATATAAAAATTGATTTATTAAAATCATTTACATTTAATAATGAACAAAAGAAAGAATTAAAAATTTTAAGAAAAGAAAAAAATGAATTATTATCAAATCAAAATATTCCTGAAAAATCTTTTCAAATTAATGCATATGAAAATGTTTTAAAAATTAAAAAAAATGAAAATAAAAGATTACAAAATACTTTAATTTCAATAGGTTCTTTTAGTTCACAATCAAAATTGAAAAAAAATATATTGAATAAATTAATATCAATAATGATGAATTTATCAATTAATATTGAAAAAGAATTCCATTGTCCAAATTTTTATAAAGTTCTTTCTTTTAAACAAGAAAATTTTTTATGTAAAGGACTAAGACAAGATACTGTTTTATTTTGCTTATTTATTTTAGAACAAATTTTGATATCAAAAATTACTAAAATTAAAACTTATAAATCTGAAAAAGATTTAATATTCATTTCAGAAATTAAAAGTAAATTAGAAAGTGAAAAAAGAATTAATCATGGTAGAAATAAAAGAAAATTGGAAAAAGAAAAAATTGTTAAATTAAATAATAATATTTTTCAAAAAATGAATAAAATATTATATTTACCTAGAAGAAAAGTTAATATTATAAATAAATTTCCTTCTGATTTTAGAAGTAGATCAGAAGAAAAAAAAAGGGTTAAAGGTAAAAAATATAAATTAGATTATGAAAGTATTTTATATAATTAATACTTTAATAAATAATTTGATATATTTTTTCTAAAAAATAAATT
>Ga0256407_10010529_pt1 | contig 12973 bp, 11 predicted proteins | sample RumenRJG_04DNA_FD_193489 | JGI IMG/M metagenome (GOLD analysis project Ga0256407, IMG submission 193489) | Bovine rumen microbial communities from Lethbridge, Alberta, Canada - RJG_04 | ecosystem: Host-associated > Mammals > Digestive system > Stomach > Rumen | place: Canada: Alberta... | reverse complement strand
TTAAAGAAGTGGTTTACAACGGTTTGCAATATAGTTTCAGCAAATTTTCCGACAGCATAAATCACGTTGGCAATCCATATCCGTATGCCGTGCGCGAACTAATTGCGTCAGTTTATTCTTGTTTTGAAATCTCTGACCATCAGACCATTACAGCATATCTTCAAGATGCAACCCGAATCACCATCCCCGAAGACGTGGATGAAATCGGTCAGGATGTTTTTGCTAACCACGTCAGGCTCAACGAGATAAACATTCCGCCGTCGGTAAAGATTTTTGGTCCGCGAGCGTTTTTTATGACCGCTTGGATTGAAAACCAACGCAAACTTTCGGAAATGGTTATCGTCAACAATGTGCTTTTAGACGGTGCAGTTTGCAAGGGTAAAGTATTGATTCCGAGCGGAGTACGTCGGCTTGGTAGTTGGTGTTTTGCGGGCAATATCGACATCACCGAAGTGGAGTTTCCGCCGTATCACATTGGCGTTGACAACCTCGCTTTCCGCAACTGTCACAACCTGAAAAAAATCATCGACAGCGACCGTAACGAATACCATTTCAACCACGTTTCCGACCTTTCTACGGCTAATTATCCCGAATTGATAAAGATGATTTTTTCGGAATGTATCAATTGTTTTAAACTCGATGAAAATCAAAACCTTATAGAAAGCACCGGCAACATTACGCGCCTCACTTTTCCCGAAGGCATCCGCTCCATTGGCGACGGCGTTTATCAAGATTGCCACCTTTTGGAAACCATTTCGCTCTCGTCCGAAACCGAAAAAATCGGCAAATCAGCCTTTGAAAACAGCAAATGGCTGCGCACCGTTACCAATTCAAAATCAGTTACTTCCATCGGTGCAATGGCGTTTTCGGGCTGTATATCATTGCAATCCATCGACCTCTCCGACAATTTAACAGAATTGGGCAAACGCTGTTTTGAGCATTGTTGCAACCTCCAAGAAATCTACCTCTCCACCCACCTCACCACCATCCCCGAACGCGCCTTCTTCCGCTGCAAATCACTGAAAAAGGTATTCATCCCCAAATCTGTTCGGGTAATTGAGGCTGAGGCATTTGCATTCTGCGAAGCATTGGAAGAAGTGATTTTTGAAGGGGAAACAGAGGTGGATGAGAGTGCGTTTAAGTTTTGCGGGGAGGTGAGGATGGTGAGTTTTTTTGACCACAGTATCCAAAATAAATTTGGTTAAAATCAAACTAAATGATAAATTTGCAAGGTCTTAAAACAGAAAAAGATGTCATCATTTCTTCAACATAGCGGCGAACTGTCTTTTGTTAGCGACATCTAAAAAATCGTTGAAAAAGGACGCTGTGCCGCATACGGTGCGGTAATTTCTATAATGATAGAAACTTATTGGCACATTGGCCGCCGCATTGTGGAGCAAGAACAAAAAGGCAAAGAGCGGGCTGAATACGGCACACAACTCATTGAAATGCTCTCAAAAGAACTGACACTGACGTTTGGCAAAGGATTTGGTACTCGCAATCTATGGCTTTTTAAACAATTTTATCAGACATTCAACGATTTTGAGATTCTGCACACACGTGTACAGAATCTTACTTGGTCGCATATTCGTACCACTTTGCGCGTAGATAATCCTACTGCCGCGCATTGGTATCTGCAAACGGCATCCGAAGAAATGTGGAGTGTTCGCACCCTCGACCGCAATATCAGCACACAATATTTTGAGAGACATCTCAAACAGCCGCAAATATTAGAAAATCCTGAAAATAAGGAAGTTCCCGACAAAACAGAAATTCTTAAAAGTCCCGTAAGGGCTGAATTTCTTGGTTTTAAGCCTAACACCGATTACACCGAAACTGATTTGGAGAAAGGACTGATTACGCATCTTCAAGATTTTATGGTGGAACTCCGACGTGGTTTTGCATTTGTGGCAAGGCAACAGCACATTTTTACTGATGCGGGCGACTTTTACATAGACCTTGTTTTTTACAATTATATTCTTAAATGCTTTGTACTCATCGACTTGAAGACAGGTCGCATTATGCATCAGGACGTAGGTCAGATAGATATGTATGTGCGTATGTATGATGACCTAAAACGTACCGAAGGCGACAATCCAACGATTGGTATCGTGCTTTGCAGCGAAACAAGCAAAGACATAGCCCGCTATTCGGTGTTAAACGGCAGCGAACAACTTTTTGCCGCCAAATATATGCCCCTTATGCCCACCGAAGACGAACTCCGCCGCGAATTTGAACATCAAAAAGAGTTGTATTTGTTGCAGCATAAAGACAGATAATAATTAGGATTATTTTGATTATCAATGGATTATAAAATTTTTGCAAAAAAGTTTATAAAAGATTTGTCTGTGATGTTAAATAATTGTTAACTTTGACGTATAAAAAGTGATTATTGGTTTTATATGCAAGAATGTGTCGAATCAATAATCATAACAGCAAATGTTTACGAATAAACTAAAATAAATACGATATGGTAAAAACGTATAATCTTTTCATCAGTCATAGTTGGGATTATGTTGATGATCTTATGAACCTGCGAAAGTTGCTTGAAAACAGAGGCTACTTCAAAGTCGTATTTTTTGAAGTACCGCCGCATAACCCTATTGAATCTTCTAATTCCAATTATGTTGAGAGTATCATCAGACAAAAAATTGTTCAATCTGATGTAGTAATTGGAATAGCGGGTATGTATGCGACATACAGTAAATGGATGGAGTGGGAGTTGAATACTGCCAAAAATTTGCGGAAACCTATTTTGGGTGTTATTCCAAGAGGTCAAATAAGAATTTCACAAACTGTCGAAAACATATCCGATAAGATTGTACATTGGAATACCGAAAGCATTGTTGATGCAATCCGCGAAATGGTTTAGAAGTCTATGTTTTTTGCCTGATAATCAATGTATTGTATTTTTTTTACAAAAAAGTTGCTAAAAGATTTTTAGAAGTGTAAAAGAATTGTTAACTTTGGTCTCAGTAAGACAGACATAAATATAAAGTTGTCTAACTTAATAAAATAAACAATTATGGCAAAAAAGGCTTTACTAATAGGAATAAACGATTATCCTGAGGGATACGAATTGCGTGGATGTGTCAACGACAGCATGGCAATTGAATCCGCTTTGAAATTCAATGAGGACGGTTCACTTAATTTCGGCACAAAAAATCTGAACAATTGCAAATCAGCATCAATTGCCGAAAGAGAAATAAAAAAATTGTTTCAAGACAACGGCACAATTGATATGGCGTTGCTGTATTTTTCAGGACACGGATTTGTCGATGCAAATGATAATGGACAGATAGTGTTTCCAAACAGCATTGAAGCCGATTCTTCTTGTAAAGGAATATACATGTCGAACATTATGAAGATTGTTCGTTCATCAACAATCCGCAACAAAATCGTTATTTTCGATTGCTGTCATTCGGCAAAACTTGCGTTCGGCGATGACTGCAAGGGCAGTACCATTGCTGTCTTGCCCGAAGGATGTTCTATTTTGTCAGCCTGTCGCTCCGAAGAAGTAGCGGTTGAAAGGGACGGTCAAGGTCTTTTTACTTCATTGCTACTCCAAGCACTCAAAGGAGAATCGGCTGACTATTTAGGCAATATCACTGCCGGTGGTATTTATGCCTACATAGACAAGTGTCTCAGTGAATGGGAGCAACGTCCTGTATTCAAGACCAATGTATCTTCTTTCGCTGTAATCAAAAAGGTTAATCCGAAAGTTCCTACTGAAATAATCAAGCGCGGTATGAATTTGTTTGCCGAAGACGAAAATGGATTACCAAAGGACTTTCCATTGAATCCTTCGTTTGAAGACACCAACGATCCGAATGTGGAACACAAGTACATTGAACCGTATGCAACCCCTGAAAACATCAAAAAGTTCAAAATATTACAGAAACTACAAAGCATTGGTTTTGTAGAGCCGGTTGATGCGGATTACATGTATTTTGCGGCTATGGAAAGTAAAAGTTGCCGACTTACAAAAGTCGGTCAGTATTATTGGAAACTTGCAAAAGACGGGAGGTTAGGAATATGAGCAAATTGAACATCTACTACTCGAAAGAGTTTCGCAAAGAGTATGGCAAATACGCCATAATGGATCCCGATACAGTAAAACTTGGGGACATAATCAATTTCAAGACATTTGAGGTTGTTGGCTCGCTCAAAAATCTCGGCATAGAATTTACCGAGAAAGTAAAGAACGACATCCCTGATGCAGAGCCTATATACAAGTCGAAAGGCATCAAGATGGGCAACTTGTCGGCAGGACAGGCAGACATTGCAAAATTTGGTCTGTCGTTCAGTAGCGACAACTCCATCTTTTTGTCCACCAAAGGCTCTAAGACAGTCTGCATTGCAGAGGATAATCTTGACAAAAACAACATTGGAAAACAAATCATTTCCCAATACAAGAAAGGCAAGTGGGAAATGGATTGGATTGTTGTAACCGAAGTTGAATATGCCAAGAAAGCGATAATCATCCTCTCTAACGGCAAGAATGCCGAAATTGAACTAAATGCGCAAAGCCCAAGTCCGATTGGAATTGGCGAGATGATAAACGCCGAACTAAGTTTCGGCTCAGAATCTTCAATTGGATTCCGCTACATAATGCCCGAAGGCGAATACCGAAGTGTTCTTTTCAAGGCGAAATTTTTAGACAAGTCGCTTTTCGGCAATCCGAAATTCACCACAAGGGATTTTACACCGCCGGAAGGTCTGTCGACAGAATTTGTTGCACCGACAGAACCGAAGTATTTGAAGGAGTTTGAGTGGGAGGAGTAAATCTTTGCATGATAGATGGAAGAAGTATGCTTGTCATATTATCAAGGAGAAACCGATAAAAAATTTGTCGATTTTGTCAATGGTTTGAAACAATCATTGAAAGATAAGTATGTTCCTATATTTAAAACACCTGACCTTTCTCAAAGAGAATTCAATGATAAATTATATGTTGCAAAATATGTAATATGCATCTTGAGTGATGGTTATTTCAAAGATGATTTTTGTATGGCTAACTGGATTAATCTTCACGAGGAGAAAATCAATAGGTTTATACAGAAAATTATTTATATCAAATATGATGAAGAAGTCATTTCAATTGATACACCAAAAGCAAGATTGCATGGATTTCAATTTGATAACCCCCAATATGTCAACTATATTAATGATTACTGGAAATTCATACAAACCGAAGTAAATAAAAATCATACTGATATAGATGATACAAAAACGTTTTTGTATTCTAATGACCAAATATATACTTACCTAAATAGTGTCGGTAAAATAATACGTAATGGTGTATTTTATGAAATGTCAAATGTTACAAATGAGAATATAATTAAATTAATAGAAGAAAAAAAACAAAAGAATGATTTGAAATCAGAATCGTTTCCGCAAAAAAAATTATTCATTTCATCCTCATCACAAAACAAAGAAAAGAGGCTTAATGATATTTTAGATACTGTTTCTTGTGTTGAATATTGGCATTTTGAACGAAGTGATAGATTTTTAGCAGAGAAATTTAATAGCGAAATAACCTACATTTTAGACAAATGCGAACTTGTTTTGTTTGTTTCATCACAAAATTCAAACAGGAAAAATAAATCGAAACAGATTAAGGAAAGTTGGTGTGTAAAAGAGATTAAGTACGCTCTAAAAGCAAAAAAAGACATTATTGTTCTTAAACTTGATGATACACCATTCCATAAAAAAATTGAAGAGTTAGTCACCTTACATGCGATAAGCATAACGGAGGAAAATTGGAGGAAACAATTAACTGATTTTATTAACCCTCAAAAAAGAAATTCTGATAGAAATCGAAAGACTAATGAGGATGCTAATAAAAAAAATAACGACAAGGAATCTTATACAATATATTATGAAATAGATAACGAAGTTATATATAAACAGAATATTTCAACTGGTTCGGAAATAATCTTGATTGACGCCCCCAAAAAAGAAGGGTACACTTTCAGCGGGTGGCAATGCAAGTATAAGACAATGCCGGCACATGATATTATAGTGTCGAGTTGTTTTGTAAACCAGCCAAAACCTATTAAATGGAAGCGTGCAATAGCATTTGCAACCACATTAATATTGATTGCGGCACTTGTTTATTATTTCTTTCGCCCGGGTAATGAGTATTTTGAGCCGAAATACGTAGGTAATAAATTAGAAAGGGTATCCCCGTTGGAAGTTGGTGATAATGGTGTTTTTTCAGTTAGAGAGGGTACAACAGAGATTGGTGTTGCTGCCTTTGATTGTTGCAGCGAAATAAAAGAGGTTAAAATTCCTCAATCTGTTGGCAGCATTTCTGCATATGCTTTTCATGGCTGCAAAAACTTGGAAAGGATTAATATGCCTAATCGGTTAATTGAAATAGGCAATTTCGCATTTGATAGTTGCGTAAGTTTAAAACATTTAAAGATAAATGGTTCAACACGTATAATTGGTTATAACCCATTTGCTAATATTTTAGGAATGACAATAAGTGTAGATGATGAGAATGAATATTACAGCGACTATGAAGGCAAGTATTTAATTGAGAAGAAAAACAATCGTATTATCTCGTATGTTGGAAATGAAAAAGAGATTCATATCCCTAATGGTATCCGTATAATTGGGTTCAATGCATTTTATCAGAATCTCAATATACAGAAAATATTTTTAGATGGTTCAAATGTAATCGATATTGAAAACTATGCATTTCAAAACTGTACAAACATAAATTACATTAAATTTCCTGATTCATTAAGTTCTATTGGCGACAATCCATTTATGGGTGTACATATTTCACTTGACAGAACGGATGGTTATTGGCGTTCAAAAGATAAAGACATTTCTTTTGTATGTGACGAAGGCTACTTAGTTGATATTAAACATGAACGTTTGATTTGCTATTTTGGAAATCGTAAACAAATTGATTTGGTTAATAGATATATGCCAAATAACGACGATAAAATTACCAAAATTGGAGACTTCGCTTTTTATTGTTGCGAAATAGAAAGCATAAATTGTGATACATCCATTGTTTATGATGTTGCATCAAATGCTTTCCAAGGGTGTAACAACGAAGAAAAACTTATTAAACAATTAACAAAACAATAAAATTATGGACAAACTCAAGTACATATTAATCATATTGATTTCATTAATGCTGTGTACAGCGTGTCGTGATACTCCTGTTCCCGCAAGAATAAAGCAGTGTGAAAAAGATTTGGAAATTGCTAATAATATAATAAGTGCACAAAAAGATTCAATCAAAACGTTTGATAGTACCATTGCAGTATTACTCAATCAAATTGAGGATATAAAAGAATCTGCAAAACTTGATTCAAAACAAAAAAGTCAAAAAATAGCCACATTAACAGCCCAAGTTAAATCTTTGGGTACTCAAATTAAAGACATTTGGGCAAGGGCAAATGGTATGTTTGGCAAAATTCAACATATTAAGAACATTATCGCAAATAATTCGGAACATCCAAATGACACAATTGATTATGCTGAAGTTTATTATCTAATCAAACAATCTTTGGATGAATATGCTGAATTTGACCGTAAAGATACTAAAAATACAGATATTACGAGAAACTACTATGAAAGTTTGCAAATTAAGATTAACAATTTGGAAGATTATATTGTAATTTTGCAAGAAAGGATTAAAGAATTAGAAAAACAATTGACTGAAGTACGGCAGGAGTATAAAAAGTTAGAAGAAAAATATAATAATTTGCAGAGAGACTATAATGAAACAAAAAAACTATTGTCAGGAGCAAAGCAACAAATTGAAATCTTAGAAGAACAGATTAAGACCATAAAGAAACAATTGGAAGTAGAAGGTGGAACAAATGTCGAGTTGCGCAATTCTTTGAAACAGAAAGAAAATGAATTGTCTTCTTTAAAAAAAACGATTGGTAAATATGAAAAAGATATTGACGAGTGGAAAAAAAAGTTTACAGCAGACATGGTGAAAAATGTAAGAATTTTCACGGATACTGATAAAAAATTAAAAAAAGTTAAGGCACTGAAAATGATATTTTCACTGCCTAAGGATATAGGTTTTTACGAAAATACATCTTTGCCATTATATTTTAGGATTACACCGAAAGACGGTCCTAATAAGGGAAAACTGATCCTTCATAATGGAGATTTCTCATTTAATGGTGATCTAATTGGATATGTATGGAATCAAAACTTCCATTATGATTCACAAAAAACTGATTATGAAACGGATGTCATATATGTTAATAATCCGCTTATACCATTGGAGGAACGACGTGATTACATAATAGATGTTTTTGCCAATGTTGATGGTGTAAATGTTTCTGTCGGTACATGTACTGATGATTTTAAGAAAAAATTCAATTCTGCCAATTCCAAGAAAAAATGAAATGTACACTCTGAAACAACTGTTGGTTTCGAATCAACAGATTCATTGAAAATGACATAGAAATTTTCCAATCAAAAACCGTCTTTTTCAGTCGAGTTCGGCTACAAGTTCCGTCTCTGTGGGCAAATCTGTTATGATACGCAATTTCATACACAGAACCATTGCCCCTGAAGCATTAGCCTTTCTGCAAGGCATTAGAAAAGGTGGTTTTGAGCGAGGAATCGTCAGTAGATTCCGCAATCATATCACCGCCTCGTAAATCCGTTTCCCGTTGTACTGAATCCATTCGGGTTTTTCTTGGACAACTTTTTCTTTTAAGAATGAGAAAGTTACAAGATAGCCTTCGCTGAGGTTGCGGGTTTCGAGGTATTCCGAAAGTTGGTCGCGCCCCGAAAGTTCGTATTCAGTGCCGTGCCAAATTTTCAACTCCACAACGTATTCCTTGTGGTTGAAGGTGATTACCAAATCCATACGAGAGCCGTCGTCGTTTTCGGGTTCGGTGTAATAGAATCCCGTTCCGTTGAGAATCGGTTTTAAGAAACAGATGAACATAAAGCGTCCTTCGCGTTCAAGGAATGACGGTTGTCCATCATCTGATGAATTGATATCTTTGCGGCGTTTCATAACGTCTTTGAAACGGTTGATAATCAAAGGCATATTGAGGTCGCCTTGTTTGTCGGTATAGACACTCGGGCCTGCGTTGCTTTCGATTCTGCCAAATTGGTTTTCGGCTATAAAATAGTTGTTGATTCGCTGTTGGAAAATCAGGTTGTGAATCTGTGCACACGAATGTTTGTCGGCCTTCAACAGAGAAAACAAGCGTCCCAACTCTACGGGGAAAATGTCGGCATAATAACTGATTTTGAAATTCTCCAACGAGATAGCCCTCAGCAATTTTTTCAAATCGGGATTGTTTTCGATGTTTTTGGTGATGTCCTTGAAAAGCATTGCGCTGTTGTCTTTTATAAGATTGTTGACAGCCTCTAAAACGCCCTCTTTTGTCCAATCCCTGTCTAAATTTTCGTCAATTTCTTTGCAAACCGCGCTTACAAGCACAGGATACCCCGAAGTGTATTTGTAAATCTCCTGAGAAATTTCATTGATGTCAAAACCGATATGGTTCTCGCTCTCGTAATCAACGAGCATAGTGCTGATTTCCTGCGGATTGAAAGACATATCAAGTTTGTAGTTGGCGGCAACGTTCCACGGCGAATTGAATTTGTGCTCCTCCTCGGGACGGATTTTTACCTTCATACTCTTTATGTCGTAAACTCCGGCAAGAATAACCGACCAAAATGTAGAATAGTCGCCTTGTTTGTCCCTATCAATGTATTTTTTGCGCAGCATTGCAAGAAAATTCAAAAACAGTTCGTTGTCAAGACTTTTATCAACTTCGTCAATCAATACAACAACTTTTTTATTCCCTTGTTGACAAAATTCAGTTATCTTGTCTGATAAGTTTTTGATACTCGGTGTTTCAATTTTCTGGGCGTCTTCCCAAAACTTTGCATTTTGTTCATTCTTGGTTAAATCGTCCGATGTGAACGCATTTTCCATATATCTGCAAAAGAAATGGTAAAACGTAGAAGCATTTTCCCAATCGCTCTCCTCAGTGTCTTCAAAACTCAGGGACACAACCAAGTATTCGCCGTTGAGGTGGGTGTAAATCCACTTCAATGACGTACTCTTTCCGAACTGCCGCGCACGGTTGATGGTGAAGTATTTTTTTCTGTCAATCAGGCGTTCAAAAACCTTCATCTTGTTGGTGGTGTCCACCATATAGTGCAGTTTTGGGTCGCAGGTTACTTCAGTATTAAATTCTTTTGCCATAATTCTTTCCGCTGAATTTTTCTTTTCGCAAAGTTAGAAAAATTAATCCGTTTGGCAAATTTTTTTCTTTCCAAAATCTTTCATTTTTTTATCATAAAAGTTTTAATTTTGCAGCGTTAAATATTTCGTCTTTTTTTATGAAACCAATAAAACACGCAATCATAGGTCTGATTTTGCTTGCACCATTATTGTTCTCGGGGTGTTTTACGGCAAAGTATTTTGATGAGGTTGTCAGTTATGGACGGTACGATTACTGTCTGAAACCATTTGAACTTTACAACCACGGATATTACATCGGAACGCAGGATTTTAATGGCAGTCAGTACGATGTCTTTGTGTTCAAGAATCTCATAAAAACAGACAGCGACAAGTACATCAAGATTTTACTTCCGCATAACGAAGAGGATTGGCATTGGCACGATTATCACTACTACCGAATTCCGCGTAGGGCAGGGGACATTCCTTGGCTTGACAATGGCGGCACACCACAAGAAAGTGAATTTTCCAAATCTGAAAAAGTGCCTGCCGAGGGTGTAATTGTCAGCGAATGTACAGCCGAGGATTTTGATAAAGAAAAGAGCCTCGCCTTTGCTCACATTTCTCCTGCATATATGAATAAAAAAGTCCTGTTTTTGACAAGTGAGTATTATTTTTCTACAAATAAAACATACCAATTCGCTTTTTTCGTCTCGCAAAAAGATGTGATGAAAATTTATCACAAAAGGCGTTCTTTTCCGCTATGGGTATTTACCGTTTTTGGTTACCCCGGGCCAATTTTGTTGGATACGGCTATTTTGCCGTGTGAAATATTCATTTGGTATATCTTTAATCATAATTAACTGAATAAAAATGCGTTACCGTACTCTTGGAAATACAGGTCTTCGTGTCTCGGAACTTGGCTTTGGAACGATACCGATTTTGAGCGGGTCGGTGCCCGTGCTGCCGGCGTATTTTAGTCCCGACAATGAGACCGCAATCGCCATTATGCGAAGGGCTTACGACCACGGTTGCAATTTCTACGACACCGCAATTCCCGAAGAATACGGCGACGCGGAGCATAAACTCGGACTTTTTGCCAAGACCATCGACCGCAAGAAAATCATCATTTCCGACAAAGCACGTTTTTACAGCGGCGGCGACATCTACCGCGAGGTTATCCGCTCAATCGACAATCTCGGCACCAATCCCGACATTTATTTTGTGCATCAGGTTGACGAAAGCAATGCCGATGAGGTGTTTGGCAAAGGCGGTGCTCTCGATGCCCTCTACGACCTGAAACGCGAAGGAAAAATCGGTTTTACCGGCATTGCGTCGCATTATTATAATGTGTTGCACCGTGGCGCGTTGGATTCGCGAGTGGACGTCTTGCAGGGCAGCGGCAACATCCTTGAACGTGGAATGTTAGAGCGCATCAAAGAGGAACCGGCTTTCGTTGGCAAAGGATTGATACTCAACAAAGTATATGCGGCGGGACTTTTGATTGGACCGTTTTCTCCGGCGGAACTCATCGGTGGAATTTTGGAGTATCCCTTTTCGTGCGCACTTTTGGGCATTGGTACATTTGAACAGGAATCTACCGCCTTTGAACACGAACACAGGGTGCTGCATTTTTCGTTTGATGAGGTTTTGCAGCGTTTGCGAAAGACCTTTGAACCAATAAGTTGCACCCGCTGTCAACGGTGCGTCTGCCCCCACGGACACGAGATTCATACATCATTCCGTCAGTTTAATTACTACAACCTCGGCAAAGAATTTTGGGCAATCAACAAACTGAGTATGGATTTAAAACAAACCTATCAGCATTGTCTCACCTGCACCGACCACAACTGTATGAAACATTGTCCGCAACAAATCTATATCCCTGAGGATATTGAGCGGATTTATGAGTTGATTAAGGCATTTGGAAGGGTGTGAATAATCCAATCCTCCGCCTCTTTCCGCGTCTTGAAAATTACCACTTTCTTTTCAGGATATTTTGCAAATAGCGAAAGTAAAACCGGCTTGTTTTCGGAGTCATATTTTTTTATGTAGGCAACTAAATCTTGATCCAATTCATAATCAATCCACGGCATATCTTTTCGAGGTTTGCCAAGGCGTTGATTGAGACCTTGCATACAGATATTAATGTCGAAATCGAGAAAAAACACAGTATCACAAGCGGCAATGCGCACCTCGTATGTGCGACTATAATCGCCATCAATAATCCAACTATCACGACTCAATAAATCGCTGAGTTTCAAATCAAATTCAGACCGTGAAATATGCGTTTTGTCAGCGTTCCACCAAATATTATCCAAATGGTACAGCGGCAACCCCGTAGCATTATGCAGCATTTGAGCAAAAGTGGTTTTGCCGCTACCCGATGGTCCGATTATGATTGCTTTTTTCATAATTTTTCTCCTCTTCTAACAAACAAACCTTCCGCCATTGCCAAACTCTGTACCATCTCCAAAAAACGCCCGTTAGGATTATAAACTGTCATATACAAATCACCGCTGTTTAAGGTGATGAGCGTGTCATTGTCGGGGAAAAGAAAATTTGCGTATCCTTTTGATAGGCAAATATTTATGTTGTCAAAAATTTCTTTTGGCGATGGATTGCCGAAAATGTCGAAATAACAACTCAATTTGGTTACCAAATATGCAAATCGTTGATACAATTGATTGATATATTGACTATTACAGCAAAAATCTTCCACCGCAAAATATTGTTTGGCACGCTCTGCCGACACCCTTTCGGGCAAAAAGTCAA
>Ga0256407_10010524_pt1 | contig 12976 bp, 9 predicted proteins | sample RumenRJG_04DNA_FD_193489 | JGI IMG/M metagenome (GOLD analysis project Ga0256407, IMG submission 193489) | Bovine rumen microbial communities from Lethbridge, Alberta, Canada - RJG_04 | ecosystem: Host-associated > Mammals > Digestive system > Stomach > Rumen | place: Canada: Alberta | collected... | reverse complement strand
AACCATATGTAAAACAAGCAATTGAGGATAAGAGAAATATTATATATTTCAGATTTGCAAGTCATGAACCTCTTCTTGAAGATTGTCCTGAAATAAAAACAATCAATGTGCCTCTTACCCACAGATTTGAAAATTTTACCGTAGCTATCCATAATGCGATTGAAAAAGAAGGAAAAGATGCTTTTTATGTTTTTGACTGTTTATCGGATTTACAAATCGCATGGGCTACGGATCTTATGATGGGAAACTTTTTCAGAGTTACATGTCCGTTCCTTTTTATTCTTGATACAGTCGCTTTTTTTCCGATTATAAGAGGAAAACATTCCGTACAGGCAGTAAACAAAATTCTAAAAACAACCCAACTTTTCTTTGATGTATATTCGGATAATAAAAATATATATGTCCGTCCTGAAAAGGTATGGAAAAGAAATTCAGAGACTATGTTTCTTCCGCATATATATAATCCGAAAAACGGAGAATTCAGACCTATATTGGACGGAGTACAATCAAGCAGATTTTATCAAACTCTCGGTCAGGCACAACGATCTGCCGAAGAACAGTATTCTGATTCTTGGGACAGATATTTTAATCGTGTTAAGTTGCTTAAAGAAAGCGGTATGGATATAACAGAAGATTGTTCCAAAATGTGTAATATTATGATGACAAGAGATGAAAAGATGCGATTGTTGGTAAAAAAGCATTTTACACCGGAAGATTATTTTGCAATAAGAGATCATATGGTAGGAACAGGAATGATAGGCGGTAAGGCTTGCGGTATGCTTCTTGCAAGAGCAATTATAAGAAATAAGGAACCTGATATCAGTGAGGTTCTTGAACCACACGATTCTTTCTATGTCGGTTCCGACCTTTATTATACATATATCGTTGATAATAACCTGTGGGATACAAGGGTTAGACAGAGAACGGATGCAGGTTATTTTGAACTGGCAAAAGAATTTGCAGATAAGATAATGAACGGTTCTTTCTCGAAATCCATGAGAGATAAGTTTATTAGAATCGTTGAATATTACGGACAAGATCCGTACATTATTCGTTCAAGCAGTATTTTAGAGGACGGATTCGGAAATGCTTTTGCGGGGAAATATGAGTCGGTATTTTGTGCTAACAGAGGCAGTCTTGAAGAAAGACTTGATGAATTTGAACATGCAATTAAGGTTGTATATGCAAGTTCAATGAATCTATCCGCACTTGATTATCGTAAGAGAAGGGGATTGGATAAAAGGGATGAACAGATGGCTCTGCTTATACAGAGAGTATCCGGTTCTTATTACGGTTCTAACTATATGCCTTGTGCTGCTGGAGTAGGTTATTCGTATAGTCCTTACAGAATAATGAAAGACAGCGATCCTACAGCCGGAATGTTGAGACTTGTTATGGGGTTGGGAACATCGGCGGTTGACAGAACGGAAGGTTCATATCCGAGAATAGTTAATCTTGATATGCCGGATAAAAACTTATATTCTTCTTCTGCGGACAAACATAAATTTTCACAAGGTAAGACAGAAGTTATTAATATGACCGAACAATCTCTCAAAAAACTTACTCTCAGAGATATAGAATCTGATATACCTGAATATCTCGGTAAAATGCTGTTTGAACACGATTATGAAGCTGAATCCCGGTTAAGCGAAATGGGCATAAGACGAGAAGTAAAATTTATTTCATGTAAGGGACTTGTGGATAACAGCACTTTAATGGAACAGATGAAGAGAATGCTTCATTGTATACAGGAAGAGTACAATTACCCTGTTGATATAGAATTTACAATAAACATATCGGAGAGTGGGGAGTATTCCATTGATTTACTCCAATGTCGTCCTCTTCAAATTCAAAAAGGAAAATCCGGAACGGTAATTCCTCCTGATGTTAAAGAGGAAAATATCCTGCTTGAAAGTAAAGGTTCATCAATGGGAATGTGTAAAGCAACCGAACTTGATATTATTGTATATGTGGATCCTGTTAAATACTATAATATGCCTTATAACGACAAATCTCTTGTTGCAAAGTTAGTCGGAAAAATTAACTGGTATTATCGTGATAAAGGTAAACACATGATGCTAATAGTACCGGGGAGGGTGGGAACATCATCTCCGGAACTTGGAGTTCCAACATCATTTTCGGATATAAGCACATATGAAATTGTATGTGAGGCAGAAGACTCAAGAGCAGGATTTAATCCCGAATTATCTTACGGAAGCCATATTTTTCAGGATTTAGTTGAAGCCGAGATTTTATATACGGCAATATTTAATAATGAAAAAACAATACATTTTTCTCTGGAAAAGTTAAAATCATCAAAAAATATTGTATCGGAGTTTGAACAAGGAAAAGCACTAACCGACATTGTGCATGTATATGATGTGACGGGGAGAAATTGTAAGGTTTATAATGATGTGGCGAATGAACACCTATTAATTACAATTACTGATATTTATCAGTAATTGTACCTTATATCGAACGAATACTTTGAACTACACTTTTGTGTTTTAAAATCTTATGTACCGCTTTCGCGACATGTACACCGCAACTTTAAAACACTTCAGTTCGTCTCAAACTATTCGTTCTCCAACGACAAAGACAACGGCAAAACTACAACGACAAAAAAGTTGGAATTAAAAATAGTTGTTTTGTTGTTGGTTGCTCTCAAAGGATTTATAAATTTTAAGCTATAACGAAATATTTGCAGACTGAAGTGTACTGAAATGATAGCGTAAGCGAGTGGTACTCGAGGAAGGCAAATATAAAGTTATAGCTTAAAAGAAAAATCCGTTTCGCTAAAAGTTTTTGTTAAATTTTATTTAACTACTATCTTTTGTTGTTGGTCTTTTCCCGTTGCAACTTCTTTACCGAACAATTCATAATAGCTTACTTTAGGAATTCCCAATGCACCGTCTTTAGATTCAATATAAACTTTCTCTAAAAAGCAATCTACATCATTTATTTTTATTACTGCTTTAGGAACATTGTTGTATAAATCCAAAATCATAGGTTTTTCTTTAACTGCTTTTAATACAAAATCAAAATTACCTTTTTCTTTATTATAAGTTGTTTTAAATCCGTAAGCTTTTTTATCAAAGGCACTAAGTTCTTCTCTTTCACCGTTTTTCTCTGCATATAACAACCAATATGCATCTATAGGTTTTTTTTCGTTTATCTTTCCTGCATCGGTCAATACGGCATCATAATTTACAACATTTGCATTTTTACTTCTTTCTATAACAAACAAATTACTTGTTTTATCCGCATATAAACTAACAACCGACAACAAAAATAAAGAACAAAGAACAAATATTTTTTTCATTTTTTTTCACTCCATGTAAAGAAATTTAAAACTTATATTATTTAGACTTATATTAATACCAAATTGTTACAATTTGTTGCAATAACAGAAACTACTGTTTTAATAAAGATTTTCTGTATCTGTTTGTAAATATAATAAATATATTTTTTAATATGGCAAAAGCAGGAACTGCAATAAGCATTCCGAGTACTCCACCGACATTTGCTCCGAATAACAAAGCAAAAATCATTGTGACCGGGCCTAAATTTACATTCTTACCTACAATTAACGGTTGAATAATTCTTCCATCTATTTGTTGCATAATTTCCAATGCAATAAATACATATAAAACCATTGTAAATGATTTGTATTGTATTGCTGTTGCAAGAACACCGGATATCATAGCTACAGCAGGGCCAAGATAAGGAATTACATTAAACAAACCGGAAATAAGACCTATTATCAGTGCATATTTAATATTAAAACTTATTAAAATTAAACTTGTTACTATTCCTATAAAAAATACTTCAATAATTTGACCCCTGATATATCCGCCTAAAACAAAGTTTACTTCGTATATAAACGATATAAAAAACTCAACATACTTTGCAGGAAGAAACTCAACGAAAGATTCTTTTACTTTGTTTGCTCCTAATAACATAAAGAAAGTTATTACAGGAATTAAAATTATAAACGGTATTACAGATACTAGAGATGTTATATGTGTTGATAATGTTTCCAGTTTGCTTGCAATCAAATCCATAAGTCCGTTTTTTGAAGAATTTTCGGTTGTAGCAGTAATATTGTCCGTATATTTTTTTAACAATGGAACTTTTTTGGCAATATCATTGCATTGTTCTCTAATAAGTATTTGATATTTCGGATAATTTTGTGTAAAAGATTTTATTTCCGTAGTTACAACAGGAACAAACAATGTAATAATATAAACAAATATGCCTACAATTAACAAGACAAGAGAAGTAACAGCAACCCATCTTTGAACACCTAACAACATAATTTTATTTATTATAGGGGAAATTACATAACAAATTAAACCGGCTATTATAAACGGAACAATAATTTGTCTTGATAAATAAAGCATACCAAACAAAAAAAGCAACAACAAAAGAGATATAATAAAAATTTTTGTTACTCTGTTATCTTTCATTTTTTTCTCTCTTATAAAGCATTTTTAATATTTTTTTAAACATATTAAAACCTATAGCTTTATCCTTTTCCATCAAATCTTCAATGTCATCTTTGTACATAAAGAATAATTGACTGTCTTCAGATGCTATTGCCGTATTATTATAAATTTCATCGCCATTAAAAAGATATTTTTGCCCGAACCAACCTCTTTTCTGTATAATTCTTTTACTATTACCGTCATCTAATTCTATTTTACCGGATCTTACAACACAAAGTAATTTTGCTTCTTGTCCTTTTTTATAAATGATTTCTTTTTGCATATATGTTTTTTTATACATATGAGCACGGATTTTTTTTAATTGCGATATGTTTAGTTCTTCAAAAAAATCTATGCTTCTTAAAAATAAAATATCTTTTTGTAAATCCGTATTGATAAAAAGTTTTAAAAATAAATTTTTAATTTTCATATAATCCTCATAATATAAAATATTGAGTATTTAATAATTTTATCAAAATATATACCTGTTTGTCTTTATTTTGTAGTTAAAGACCTTAAGATTTTGAGTTAGAATGAAGCAACTAACGAATGAAGTGTACATATTAAGCGAAAGCGGTACTCGATTGGGTTAGTTGCAAAATTATAACCAAAATATTAAGGTCGCTATAAAACGGATTTGTTTTTTTAGTAAAAAAAAGGAAAAAGTTAGTCCCAAGTCCAAAATTTCCTTAACTCTGCTACAATATTATCCCAATCTTTCATGGTAAAAGTAGCATTTCCGGTAATCATAATGGTCATTTCGAGATTATCGTACTTTCTGTAAAGATTTGTATCACGAAATCCGCTACGGATATAAAAGTCGTGTCTTCGAATCCTTTGTTCCAAATTGTCACACTCTTGTTTAGGAGACTCCATATCAAGAACAACATTTTTCCCTTTGTACTTTTCTATCAGAGCGGCAAGTATTTTTCGCCCTTTGCCTTGTCCTCTTAACTCGGGTATTACGGCAAAGTACCAAAACCAGTTGAATTGTTTATGCGGGAAAACGATAGTAAAACCTATAAATTTATCACTTTCGTAATAAGTCGTAAAATCAAGATTCATTTTATCTATAAGAGATACCAAATCATTCCATGGAATTTGTTCGTTTTCAGGAAAAGCCGTTTGATAAAGCAACTTTAATTGCTCATCATTAGCATTTGTTTTTGTTATTTGTGTTGCCTTTATTATCATATTAAATAATTATACAAATAAATATACATAACGAACAAACTAAAAATTTTTTTCACCAAACAAACTTAAATTGTTATCTTTAATGATAAAACTTGTTTGATTTCCTTCTTGAATGATATCTTCTTTTGTAATTTTACCTGTTAAGATAGGGGAGTTTTTATCGTGCAGTTTATAGTTTTTTAATGTTTCGGCATGATTTATATTTGCATAACAATATTTACATCCGTTAGGGCAAGTATTATAAGCACCGATATCTCTTGCTTGTATACAGTGACAACCTTTTCTCATTCCGTTATGTTTAATGTTTTTAAATCGTATGCCGTTTGCTTTTGACAATATATCAAGTGTCATACAACCGCTTTTATGTATTCCGTACTCTTCATAAGTATCGTTTGTTCCGCAAGTTTGTATATGGATATTGTATTTTTTTGCTATATAACCGATTTCTTTTGCAATTTTATTTTTTTGTTCTTCCGTAAAAAGGATAATTTCCGGCATATTTGTTTGTAATTTTTTATACATTTCAACAAAACTGAATATACAACGGTCAATATGTCCGGAAAGCTTTTTTGCCATATATTCAAAAGTTTTTATATGACGATTTATTGTATATTCTTTTGTTAATAATATCGGATCATATCTCCATGCAATTCGTTTTGAACCGACAATTTTTTCCAATTGTAAAAGAGTGTTTATGCTCTCATCCATTGACGGAACATTTGGCTCAATGTCTTTATCATAAGCAGTAATAGTGTAATGAAAGTATGTATTGAATTTATCGGTAATTTCATGTAAACGGGGTAAAATCGGAGCATAATTTTTAGAGCAAAAAATTACACAATCTATTTTGTCGGGTGTTAATATATATTTTGTGATTTTGTTTAAAAACATCGGGTTTCTTGAATAAACAAAACCTTCTTTAAACCTGTTTAAAAGCCATTGAGAATAATATTGAACGGTATCTGTTCTTCCGCCTGTATTTAGAATCATAATTTATTATTGTAAATTATTATTAATCGCTAATCAATTGTTCGTACTGATTTTTTTCTGGAGTTTTATTATTCTAAAAGATATAATTAAAAAATGAACTACTTTAAAGATATGTCCGAAGGATTAGGCATAACTTCGGAAGAAAAGTTAAACATTTTAAAAGAAGAAATTAATTCCGCACAAGCTATTGTAATCGGTGCAGGTGCAGGACTGTCTACATCTGCAGGATTTACTTATAGCGGGGAAAGATTTAATAAATATTTTTTTGATTTTGCAAAAAAATATGGTATTAGCGATATGTATTCCGGTGGATTTTATCCATTTGAAAACAAAGAAACTTTTTGGGCTTGGTGGGCAAGACATATTTATTATAACCGTTATGTTTGTGCTCCTATACCGGTATATAACATATTGTTTGATATAGTAAAAAATAAAAATTATTTTGTCATTACCACAAATGTTGATCACTTATTTCAAAAATCTGGATTTAATAAAAAAAGGCTTTTTTATACTCAAGGAGATTACGGTCTTTTTCAAAGTGTAAATCCGTTAATACGAAAAACTTATGATAATGAAAAAATAATTATGGATATGATGGAGGCTCAAGGTTTTGTAAAAGATGAAAAAGGAGTATATAAAGTTCCTCAAAATAATAAAATCTCAATGCAAATACCTACAGAGCTTATCCCTAAATGTCCGGATGACGGAAGTGATATGATAATGAATCTTCGTTCGGATGATAGTTTTGTTGAAGATGACGGTTGGCATAAAGCATCTATGGCATATCACGATTTTATTACACAAAACAAAGATAATAATATTGTGTTTTTGGAACTTGGTGTGGGCATGAACACCCCGGTAATAATAAAATTGCCGTTTTGGCAAATGACGGCACAAAATCCTAAACATATGTATATTTGTTTAAATTATAACCAAGCATTTTGTCCTAAAGAAATAGAAAAACAATCGGTTTGCATTAACGATGATATTTATAATGTTTTGCAAAAAATTATCGATTAGTTTTTTATTATTATTTGATTGTTTTAAGAATATATTTATTACATTTCTTCGCGGGGTTTGGATTAAACCCAACGACCTTATTTATTTATTATTTTCTTTTAACGGCAAAGTTTTTTCCGGCCAACCGTAATCCTGATATTTCGTTGCCGGAATATTATGTTCTTTTACATAGTTTGCAAGAACTTCCGCTCTATGTTTTTCTCGTCTTTGTTCATCACTGTTTATTGCATGAAAAGATGTGTATTTAGTGCCAAAAATTCTCTTGGCACTTGATAAATTATTTGAACCATCTTCAACTTGATCAAAAGAAAACACTTCAAAACCCTTGTCGGTTTGTTTAATATGCATAAGTCCGGGATGACTGCCGCCGGACACAGTTTTCAGTGTATCACTGTCAAGATTATAGTTAAATACCCAAAAATCACCCCAAACAAGAATATCATCACTATTTCGCTCATCTACAGCGATGACTGTTTGAAAAGGAATACAATATTCTCCTTTGAGATATTTACTGCCAAATTCATTTACTAAATAGCGTGTAATGGCAGGGAAATAATTTGTTTCTTTTTCTTGCTCTAATGATATTTTTTCATCTGTTGTATTTACAACAATAGAATCCGTTTTTTGTTGTCTTTCAATGTATTGTTGTTTGTTTTCACAAGAAATAAATATCAATGTAATAAAAATTGGTATAAATATAATGTTTTTATTCATAATTTTCCTCCTAAAAGAGCTGACAATTTTATTATACATAAAATAAATTCATATTTTTAGGATTATTGTGCAAAGAAAAATAAAAAATTATTCCGGAAAAAGTTTGTTTTTTTGTTCATAATATTGATATATTTTTATCAATCTTAAATATTCTTCCGCTTCAGTATAATATTTATTCGGAACATCTTTAATAAAATATCGCATACCTTTTATTTGAACAATAATACTTGATGAACAATCCGCATATATTCCTATATTGACATTATAAGGATCTAAATCAAATAAAGAATGTCCTAAAAAAGAGTTTTGTATATTTTTTCTGTTTAATAAATTTAGAAGCGTAGGTGCGAAGTCCAATGAACTTCTAAAATTTGTATCAATGTTTTTTGGAAGAGTTTTAAACGGATTATAAATTAATAATGGTATCTTATCTATGAAACAATATATTGGTTCATTATTAAAAAGTTCTTTATATGCTGGTTCATAATAAGTACAATGATCGGTAGTTATAATCAAATATGTGTTTTTAGCATAAGGAGAGTTATAGAAATAATTTAGAAATTCTCCAATTTCATAATCCAAATTATGAATTCTATTCAATATTTGGTTGTTTCCATCTTCATATTTTTTGCCGTTTTCATTAACATTTTTTAATGCATGAGTTCCAATGTTATATAAACAAATAAATTTAGGCTCCGTATCTTTCTCGTATTTTCTTAAATATTCTTTTAGTGATAGAAATATTCCCTTATCAGATAATAAATATTCATTAAAATATTCATAGCTGTTTAAAAGTTCTTCGCAATTTTTTTGAGCAAAATATAATTCCTTAAAGCCTAACATTTTAATCATATTACTAAAAGCAGATTTGTCAATATGTGGAGAAAACATAATTGAATTATATCCGATATTTGCTAATAATTTAGGTAAACTTGAATATTTTGTTTGTTTATATCTTTCAGAATTATCACTTTCGTCCCAACCGATACCTTCTTCATATCCTCCATGATAAGGATATGCTGAACTTAATGTTCCTATTATTCCTCTAAAAGTTGAAGCTGTATGATTATAATAATTATCAAATTTACATACATTTTCATTGTTTGCAAACTTATCAATGTTTGGGGTTATGTTAAAAAAATTATTTTCGTAGCAACTAATAAATTTTGTAGATATTCCTTCCATAAAAATAATAATAACATTAGGAGATTCAATGTCTTGTATAAAATGTTTGTCATTGTTATAAACAGTATCTTTTAAAAAAGGATATTCTTTATTTTTTATTTGTTCGTTTTTTAAAAAATTTTCAATTTGTTTATTCGTTAATTTAAAATTATTATTAAATACAAAAACTTTTAAACAATTTGTTAAAAGAGAAAATGCAGGAGAATGTCTTCTTATTGTAGGAAGACATAAAATACAAGCGCTTAAAACTAAAATAATAAAAATTTTAGTATTAAATGTGTCTTTTGTTTTTATGTTTTTTGAAATATATAATAGACTTATATTTATAAACAATAAAATGGTACTTAAGATAAAAATCAACAAATTTAAATTATTGAAATAATATTTATATTCATGCAAATTTTCTATAGCTAAAATTGGCAAAAAATTTCCCAAAATATAAAAAGTTATACCTTGAATAAAGTATAAAGCAAATAAAATTATAAAAATTAAACTATATAAGTATTTTGAAAATTTAATATTTTTTATTAATTGAAATAAAATATAACAACTTAAAAATATAAAAAATAGTTCTATAAACGAAGAAAAAGCATATAAACATAACTGCTTAAATTGGAAAGAATATTTTAATCTATATAGAAAAAGTGGAATTAACATCAAACTCCACACATATATTCCACATATAATAAGATATGTTTTTAATTTAAAAGTTTTAACAAACAAAGACATAATGAACCCTGTAAAAACAGAATGGAATTTAGTAAACAAATTTATATCAAAAAATATACAAATTTTATACTATAAATTTCTTTTCATTGTCAATCAAAAATATATGGTTAATACAATTGTTTGACAAAAAAATTTTTTTGATATATAATTATTGCATAGTAAATAATTACTTTAGCAAAGGCGCTTAAGGATGAAAATCTTTAAGCGCCTTTTTTATTAAGTAAAATTTTTGAAAAGTTGTAGTTTGTAGTTGTTATTTGGCATTCAAAGAATTTTAAAATTTTAAGCTATAATGAAATATTTGCCGACCGAAGTGTACTTAAATTATAGCGATAGCGATGGGTACTCAAGGAAGGCAAACATAAAATTAGAGCTTAAAAGAAAAATTTGTTTCGCCAAAAATTTATTTTTTTAATTTAAAAGGTTTTAAGCAAAGGGGCTTAAGGACGAATGTCTTTAAGTCCCTTTTTCTTTTTAGCAGTAAATGTTCTTTTACAGATCCCGTATTAAGTGCGGGATGACACCGCGAAAGCGGTTGTAGTTGTTGTGGACAAAGGAGTCCGGAAGAAATATCTTTCGGACTCCTTTCTTTTTTTGCAGTAAAAGTTTTTTTTATAAATTACATTATTGTTGTCGTAGTTATTGGCAAAACAAGAGTTTCTGAGTTTTTACTTGTAATGAAGCATTTGTCGACTGCAGTGTACATAAATGAAAAGCGGTAGCGGATGGTACATAAAGGAAACAAATGCAAAATTAGAAGTAAAAAAACAAACTCGCTTAGCTGATAAAAAATAATATAGGAGGCATAAAATGAGAAAGTTGTTGATTGGTACATTCTTGTTTTTAGTTTCTTTGTTTGCATTTGCTCCGGTATATGCACAAGAAACAGGACAAGAAGCAGAAGAGGTTGTAGTTCAGGAAGTAAATAACATAAGCGGAGCAGATACTGCATTTATTTTAATCTGTGCAGCTCTTGTTATGATAATGACACCCGGAGTAGCATTGTTTTACGGCGGTATGGTAAGAAGAAAAAATGTTTTAGGTATGTTAATGCAAAGTTTTGTTGTTTTAGGCATTGCTACCGTAATTTGGATTGTTTACGGTTACAGTTTGGCATTCGGACCGGATATAGGTCATTTAATCGGCAGTTTAAAGTGGGCTTTTCTTGACGGTGTAGGGCTTGAACCTGATCCTACATATTCGTCAACTTTGCCGCATCAATTGTTTATGGCATTTCAAATGATGTTTGCAGTTTTGACACCTGCTCTTATTACCGGTGCTTTTGCAGAAAGGTTTAAATTTAAAGCTTTTATAATATTTATTGCAGTTTGGCTTACAATAGTTTATTGTCCTATAGCACATTGGGTATGGGGACAAGACGGTTGGATAAAGAATCTCGGCGGACTTGATTTCGCAGGAGGACTTGTTGTTCACATCGCATCTGGAACATCTGCACTTGCCGCAATTTTAGTATTGGGTACAAGAAACGGATATAAGAAAGAAGCAATGCCGCCTCACAATTTGCCTATTACATTTATAGGTGCTGCAATATTGTGGATAGGTTGGTTCGGATTTAATGCAGGCAGTGCATTGGAAGCATCGGGACTTGCCGTATCGGCTTTTGTTGTAACTCATATTGCCGCAGGAGCTGCTTTACTTTCTTGGATGATTGCAGAATGGTTATACAGAGGAAAGCCTACTGTTTTGGGTGCAGTATCAGGTGCGGTTGCAGGACTTGTTGCCATTACGCCTGCAGCAGGTTTTGTTACTCCGATATCAGCACTAATCATAGGTCTTGCAGGCGGAGTAATATGTTTCTTTGCCGTTAACTTGAAGGAAAGATTCGGTTACGATGATTCTCTTGATGTTATCGGTGTTCACGGAGTAGGCGGAATTGCAGGTGCTTTGCTTACAGGTATTTTCGCAACTACATTGGTTAATCCGGGAGGAGCAGACGGAGGAGTAACCCTTCTTAAAATTCAGGTAATAAGTGTTGTTGCTACAATAATTTATGCATTTATAGTATCATTTATTATATTGAAAATAGTTGATAAGTTTGTAGGTTTAAGAGTTGAACACAAAGAAGAATTACAAGGACTTGATTTGTCGCAACACGGCGAAAGCGGATACCGCTTCTAACGGCGAGGCATAGATGCATATAAGTATGGAAAAGGAAAACAATAATAAAAAACACATATCAAAAATCGCTTTGTGATTTTTGAGCGACGAAAGATTTTGAATTTAGACGAAGCATCAGCAAACAGAAGTTTATGTATTATAATAAATGATGTTTGCTGAAATGAAGTATAAATTCAAAAGATAATGTCGCAATAAGGGAGGAAAGAAATGAAAAAAATTTGTGCAATAGTAAAGCCTTATATAATCGAAGATATTAAAAATGCTCTTACCGAAATAGGAGTAAACGGACTTACAAAGTCTAATGTTGAAGGATTCGGTAATCAAGGCGGACATAAAGAAATTTACAGAAGTAAGGAATACAGTGTAAATTTTATTATGAAAGCAAAAATTGAAGTTGTAGTAAAAGATGATATGGTTGATAAAGTTATAGATGTTATAATAAAAAATGCAAGAACAGGAGATATCGGTGACGGGAAAATATTTGTTTATCCTGTAGAAAGAGTTATAAGAATCAGAAC
>Ga0256407_10010520_pt1 | contig 12979 bp, 11 predicted proteins | sample RumenRJG_04DNA_FD_193489 | JGI IMG/M metagenome (GOLD analysis project Ga0256407, IMG submission 193489) | Bovine rumen microbial communities from Lethbridge, Alberta, Canada - RJG_04 | ecosystem: Host-associated > Mammals > Digestive system > Stomach > Rumen | place: Canada: Alberta... | reverse complement strand
GACATCTCTCCCAACGAGCTGTACACCAACGGCGCAAAAGCAGACAAGGATATCGCATAACAAGCCCAAACGATTAAAACACCCCACACAAGCCCTTGTGCCTGTGCGGGGTGTTTTTTGCAAAAGCCAAAGGACTGCCGCACAGCCGGTGCGACAGTCCCCTGATGAGGATTTGATGATCAGTTGAACTGAGAATTGTAGATCTCGCTGTAGAGACCGCCCAGCTCCATCAGGGAGTCGTGGTTGCCGGTTTCTACGATGTTGCCGTCCTTCATCACGAAGATCAGGTCGGCGTTCTTGATGGTAGACAGTCTGTGCGCGATGACAAAGCTGGTTCTGCCGCTTGTCAGCGAATCCATCGCCTTTTGGATCAGGATCTCTGTTCTGGTATCGACGTTACTGGTCGCTTCGTCGAGGATCAGCATCGGCGCGTTCTCGGTCATGGCTCTCGCAATGGTAACGAGCTGCTTCTGACCGGCGGAGAGAGCGCTCTCCTTTTGGATCTCGGTGTCAAGACCCTGCGGCAGGGTGGAAACATAGTGGCTCAGGTTGGTCTCTTCGAGGATCTCCTGCAATCTGTTTTCGTCCACGTTTTTGAGGTTGTAGACGATGTTCTCTCGGAGCGTGCCGTTGATGACCCAGGTCTCCTGCAAAATCATGCCGAAGATCTCGCGCAGCTCGTGACGGGACATATCCTTGATGGACACGCCGTCCACCAAAATGTCACCGCTGGTGATCTCATAAAAGCGCATGAGCAGGTTGACCAGCGTGGTCTTGCCGGCGCCGGTGGGACCGATGATGGCGACCTTCATGCCGGGCTTGATCTTGCCGGAGAAGTTGGTGATGGTGAGCTTTTTGGGATCGTAGCCAAAGCATACGTCCTTGAATTCGACCTCGCCGCGGATGTGGTCGTGATCGAGAAGCTGCTTTCTGTCGCCCTCGTCGGGAAGCTCTTCCTGCTCAAGGAAGGTGAACACGCGGTTGCAGGCAGCGGTACCGAGCTGAATGGTGGAGCTCGCCTGACCGATTTGCGCCAAAGGCTCCTGGAACAGCGATACATAGACGATAAAGCCGGTGATGACGCCGATGTCGGAGATGGCGCCGTTGGCAAAGAGCAGACCGGCGACGAGCAGGACTGCCGCGTAGGTCAGATAGGATACAAACTGCATGGCAGGCTCGATGAGGGTACCGATCGCCTGCGACTTGTAGAGGATCGTGCCGAACAGATCGTTCTTCTCTCTGAATTCCTCCACCTTTTTGTCCTCGGCGTTGAACGCCTTGATGACGAGCTGACCGGAATAGTTTTCTTCAACGGTCGCGTTGACTTCACCGAGCAGCTTTTGGTTTTTGTCGAACAGCGGCAGGGCAAACTTGAAGGTGAGACCGATGATGATCAGCATGATGGGCAGCGACGCAACGACCACAAGCGCCATCTGCCAGCAGGCGATAAACATCGCCGCGAACACGCCGACCAGCATAACGCCGGACTGCACCAGCATGCTCACGGAGTTTTGCAGCGAGGTGCTGAGGATATCGACGTCGTTGGTGATAACGGAGAGGATATCACCGGTTTGGGTGGTGTCAAAGTAGTTGAGCGGCATTTTGTTGATTTTTGAAGAAATCTGCCTTCTCAGATCCTTTGAGAATTTTTGGATGATGGTGTTGAGAATAAAGCCGGAAATAAAGCCGGTGAGGAACGCGGTGGCAACATAGAAAACGAGCAGCAGCGCGTAGTGCATCACGTTGTCCATGTTGATTACAAAGTTTCCGCCTACTGCGGTTTTGCCGACAGGTGAGATCTCATTTGTCAGGCTGCGGATGGTGCCGGGGGTCAATATGGTAAAGATGACGGAGGTGATAAGCAAAACAAGCGCAACGATAAAGGGAGCGTAATAATTATGGAACGCCTTTACAAGACTGCCGAGCTTGTTCTTTTCCTTGGCAGGAGCTTTGGTGTTTGTACTCATAATCCTAACTCCTCCTTACTAAGCTGTGATAAAGCGATCTCCTGATAAACAGGGCAGTTTCTGACCAGATCATAGTGCTTGCCGATGCCGACCATCTTGCCGTTGTCCAAAACGACGATCTGGTCCGCGTCCATAATGGTGCCGACGCGCTGCGCGATGATCACTCTTGTGGTGTCGGGAAGCTGCTCGGAGATGCGGGCTCTGACGGTCTTGTCGGTCTTGTAGTCGAGTGCCGAGAAGGAGTCGTCAAAAATCAGGATCTCGGGCTTGGCGGCGACCGCTCTCGCGATACACAGACGCTGCTTTTGACCGCCGGAGAAGTTGGTACCGCCCTGCGCGACCTCGGAATCATAGCCGTTGCGCTTCTTCATCACAAAGCCGTCGGCGTCCGCGATCTCGGCAGCCCATCTGACGTCCTGAAGCGTCATCTCGGGATCCTTGAAGGCGATGTTATCCTTGATGATGCCCTTAAAGAGAAAGCCTCTCTGCGGCGCGTAACCGATGCGGTCTCTCAGATCCTTTTGGAGAACGTTTTTGACGTTGACGCCGTCCACCAGCACCTCGCCTCTGGTGCAGTCCGCCATACGGGGGATCATGTTGATGATCGTCGTTTTGCCGCTGCCGGTGGCGCCGATAAACGCGATGGTCTCGCCCTGCTTGACCTTGAACGAAATGTCGGACACGGCCTCTTTGTCAGAGCCTGGATAGGCAAAGCCGACGTTTTTGAACTCGATGGTGCCCGTTTCCTTAAAGGGAACGGGGTTGGCGGGATCCGATACGGAAACCTCGTGTACGATGACCTCATGGATACGTCTTGCGCTGACGGCGGCACGCGGCCAGATGACGATCAGCGTGACCATCAAAACAAAGGACATAATGATCTGGCTGGCGAGCATGACAAACGCGTTGGTCGCGCTGAATGCCTGCGAAGCCTCTTCCATGTTCATGCCGTTGAGCACATAGGCGCTCGCCCACAAAATGGACAGCGAGAGTCCCGACATGACCATCATAACAAGCGGAGTAAAGAAGGACAGCGTTCTGCCGGCAAAGATCTGCACCTTGGTAAAGGCGGCGTTGACCTTTTCGAACTTGCTTTCCTGATAAGATTCGGCATTGAACGCTCTGACAACGCGAACGCCGGTCAGATTCTCTCTGGAGGCGACGTTCAGGGCGTCGGTCAGCTTTTGAACGATCTTGAATTTGGGGGTCAGCATCATCAGCAGAACGACGACGGCGGCGACCAAAATAGCCAGCCAAACACCGGTCACGATCGTGAGCGAGGTGTTTGCGTACTGCAGCAAAAGAATGATAGACCACACCATCACAACGGGTGACAGGAACGCGGTCTTTAAAAATGTGAGCCACGCAAGATGGACATTTTGCATGTCGTTGGTGGTTCTGGTGATCAGAGATTCGGTGGAGAAAGAAGCAAAGTCCGAAATGGCAAACTCGTTAACTCTCTCATACATTTTCTGTCTGATGTCGGTAACGCAGCCGGAGGCGGTCGCACTGGCAACAAAGCGGATAATGACCTCGATCGCCGCCATCAAAATAGCGCAGATGACCATATACAGGCCATACCACCAAATCTCCGCCACACCGTTTTCCCGGCTCTTCTGCACGGCGCCGGTGAGCAAGCTGATGTAGCTCACGATTTGCATCATGAAGTAAACCTCGCCCAGTGTCAGCAGAAAGATCGCGATGACTGAGACCCAGTTCTTTGCCTTCATGTTTTTGAAGAGTAATTTGAACATGACATCCCCTCTTTTATAAAATTTTGCTATTTCAACGGCAGGGCTGCCGTCAATAACCGCGTTCGGTCGTACGCCGGAACCGTGATCCCGAATAGTTTTGTTTCCGGCTTGTTTTTCGGGTATCTCAAAAGCTGAATTGTGTTGCTCATTAGGCGTTCTTTATATATTATAACTAATAATTTTCGCAAATTCAAGTAATTTTGAGAAATTTTTTACGCCATAATATGACGTATCTTTCGGGAATGCGGGCTTTTGTTCGTATATTGTCAAAAAACGCGGAGCGTCTTTGCGTTTTTATTATTTACAGCAAGATATTAGAAGCTTCACGAATTGAATTTTTCTATTTCGGTTATTGACAAATTCCATAAAAGATAGTAAGATAAAAATGGATTTTTGTGTTATTCCGTCAGAATTTGAAGGATGTACAAAACCGTTCTCCCGGTCGTACCGTCTGCCGGATCTCTGTCGCCGGCAGGCGTGCGAAATAAAAAACATGAGAGGTGTTCGTATGACAGTATTATTCATCATTTTGGGCGTCCTGCTTGTGGGACTCGGCTTCTCCTGTATGTTCACGCCGCTGCTCACCTTTATGGACGCAGGCTATTTCATCGTTATTCTGGTGATGGTCTACGGTGTTTTCGGCATCATCAGCGCGATCCGCAACAGAAGATTCGGCATCGGCTTTGTGTTCAGCATACTCAGTATCCTGCTGGGCGTCGCCATGCTGGTGTTTCCGGCGTCCCTGTTGGTTGCCGAGCGCATGTATCTGCTGCTTGCCGCCATTTGGTTTGTGGTCATGGGCATCGTCACCATCATCAACGCGGCGACGGTCACCAGAAAGATCGGCTCCAAGGTTTGGATCCTCGAGCTGATCTTCGGCATTCTTGCGCTTGTTATCGGCTGCTATTCGTTCTTCCGGCCTGCCGCTCTCGCCATCTCGCTCGGTATGCTGATCGGTATCTTCTTTATCGAAACCGGCTTTACCCTGATGTTCCGCGGTATCGCCGCAGACGATTAAGCCAACACCCTGTGACCATCGTCTGATCTGCTGCGCAGTATCCGCATAACCTGTTTGGAAGCTTGCTTCCGCCGCGTGCGTCCGTATGCGGCGGAGGCAAGCTGTCGTGCGGACTTTGGGCAGAGCGCACCTCTCCGGCACATTTTCAACCGCATTTGAATCTACCAAAGGAGCTGCTGATATGGCAAAAGAAAAATCCGGCAAAGACAGCATCACGCCGCCCGACAACGCGATCCCGGACAAAAAGGTCTTTTGGACGAGCAAAAAGCTCGAAACCGTTGTGGCGATCCTTTTGGGCATTGCCACGCTGCTCTCGGCGTGGTCGTCGTGGATCGGTTCCCTGCACAGCGGCATTCAGTCCATCAACTTTACCAAGAGCAACAACACCTCGTCGGAGGGCACCGCCGCATACAACTCCAGCCTGCAAATGTACATTGCCGACTACATGGTGTGGAACACCCTCTGCGACTATACCTCTGATTTGGAGCTGGCAAAGGCGGAGGGCAATGAGGTCAAGGTAAAGCATCTTGAGAAGCAGATCAACACCTTTGCGGAGCAAAGCGTCAGCCCGACACTGGGCGAGGGCATCAAGTGGATGAAGGAAAACAACATGACCAATCCGTTTGAAATGCCCGGCATCAGCGAGAAATACTTTGGCGAAGCACAAAAAAAGCTCGCCGCCGCGCACGAGCTGCTCGAGGAAGGACAGCGCGACAATACCAAGGGCGACTCCTACAACCTTGTCAGCGTCATCTATTCGCTGGTGCTCTTCTTGCTCGGCATCACCAACGTCTTTAAGAACATGCCAAACAAGGTGGCAGTCATGCTGATTGCGTTCTTTCTGCTGGTTTTTGCCTTTATCTATATGTGCTCGATACCGCTTCCGACAGGCTTCCGGCAGATGAACTTCTTTGAATTTAACAAATGACCGCGCAAGCGACGCGGATTCAAAAAACCGACCCGATGCTTTTGTGGCACCGGGTCGGTTTTTACAGTTTTCTGATCGGATGTCTGATAACGGTTTTCATGATTGCCCGTCAAGATATGCGTTCAAAAAATACGCCGCAAGACTGTTTGGACGGATATGCTGCCGCGCTTCCTCATATCCAAACCACGCGCAGGCGTCGATCTCCTCGTTGGGACAGAATTCGCTGTCGTCGTCCACAAACGCCGTAAAATTGCACATCAGCGTGTTGGAGCGCTCAAAGAACCGCGTGCGGTTGAAGCGGATTGCCGACACCGTCATGCCGGTTTCTTCCTTTATCTCACGCGCCACGGCGCTTTCGAGAGATTCCGTTCGGTTGACATAGCCTGCCACCAGAATATATGACGGCTTGCCGTACTGCTGAACGAGCAGGATCTTCTCGCTTTGCCGGTCGATCACGATCATGCTGACCGCGACGTTGTACATCGGGAACCGGAATTCGCCGCACACCGGACAGAACGGCACCACGCCTTCGCCCTTCAATTCCTTTTCGATCAACGCCGCGCCGCACGCACGGCAGTGCTTTTCGAGCATAGGGGTCCTCCTTTTTTGGGAAAAAGAATAGTGAATAAAGAATAACGAATAATACAAAAACCTCACAGGTTATCTGTTAACTATTCTCTATTCTTTATTCACTATTCCGTGTGCTTCACATCCGTGAAGCGTTTCTGGTGGAGATAACGGGGCTCGAACCCGTGACCTCTTGACTGCCAGTCAAGCACTCTCCCAGCTGAGCTATACCCCCATAACCATATATACTATACTGGAAAAATCGGCAATTGTCAAGAGTTTGACGGGATTTTTTTTGAAATTGTTTTTGCTCAGCCCTTTAGACCTACATTCTTGTAGCGCGGGCTGCTCTCGTATTGCTTGCAGCGGAAAACGCGAAAATACCTGTAGGTCAGCGACCAGTAGGTGCACTGCGGCGCGGTGTCGTCGTAGCTGGCGCTTGCGGCGTTGTAGCCTTCGCCGACCACATCGGGATAAATCAGCGCGATCAGTCCCTCTCCGCAATAGATGAAGGTGTGCGAGCGGAAGTCATAGGCGCTGTATTCAATCACCACGTCGCCGGGCTGCAAGCCGTCGGGAATGCTGTGGCGGTAGTTGTCGCTCACCATAAAGGTGCTGCCGAACACGCTCTGCCACTTTTCGGGATGGGCGTCGAGGTAGTCTGCCTGTGTGCCGACGTGACCGGCAGGGTAGTTGTCGTCGGCGCCCGACCAACGGACGGATGCGCAGACAAAGCGGTCGCAGGAACGCACGATGCCGTCGCCGGGCAGCACCAGCTGCAGCACATCTCTGTAGAGCTGCTTGCCGGGTGTGAGATAGCCGTCGCCCTTGTTGGGATAAGCCATCGAGATAGCCGCCTGTGCAATGGTGGCGTTGCCGTCGGGCACATTGCCCATGAGGGTGTAGTACTGCGCCAGCTCTCTTTGCAGGGTGGTGACGTCGTTGATGCTCACCACGCCGTCGTTGTCGGCGTCGGCGGTGAACAGCTCCCAAAAGCTGTCACAGGCGCTCACCTCCGCCAGATAGCGCTGGATGTGGGTGGCGTCGTTGATGGTCACGCGACCGTCCATGTTGGCGTCGCCTTTTTGATAGGCTTCGTCCGCGGCGGCAGGCACGACGGCGAGCGCCGTCAGCAGAACGGCAACAAACAAGCTAATCCATTTTTTCATTATATTTCACTCCTGTATCGTTGATGATACCGTCAAACGCGGTGTAGGCGGCGCTGATGTCCGTGTTGCAGGTCAGCACGTAGAATTTTGACATCGCCAGCAGCCTTTCAAAATTTTCGAGCATGCGGGAGGCTGTTGCGGCGCTGACCATGTGCGCGGTCTGAAAATAGATTTTTTGCAGCACCTCGCGCGAGGACGGGATGCGGACGGCGTTTTGCTCACCCCGTTCCACAAAGACGATCGCGCGCAGCGGCACGGTCTCGTTGCGTGCTATGCCGCTGCCGCCGTCAAAGGGCGTGCCGCAGCAAAGCGCGGTGCTGCCGCTCAGCCTGACAACGGGCTTGTCGTCGTTGAGGATATGCACGCGGTCGCCGAAGGCTTGCAGCCACAGCCGCGTGTGGGTGGACTTTCCGACGCCCGAATCGGCTGAGAACAGGTAGGCGCCGCCGTCATACACCAGCGCCGAGGAGTGCACCAGCATGGTCTGAAAGGGGATCGCCTTGCGGTTGAAGTCGCAGCTGAACGCAAAGTTCTCCATCAGCTCCTCCGTGGTGTTCGGCGCGGCGCGGCGCATCAGGCTTTCCAAATATGCGTCGGTGACGGTCAGCCGGATATCCGTCGGGCGGTCGCCCTCGTATCGGAACGGCTCCGCCAGCCGCTTTGTGTTTTCATAGCGCGGCTCCAGCTCCGTCACCAGATCCGCGATCAGCAATCTCATTTTATACCTCCCAACATCTGCGACTCCAACAGCTGCACCCACGAGAACACCAGCGCGGCGGTCTGCTCCTGCTGTTTGTCGGCGGTGATCGTCGCTTCGCTGTCGCCGTCCTGTGCGCCGTAGTCGCCGAAGCCGGCGTGGTTGCCGCCGGAAATCTGCTCGGTGACGCTGAATGGGGGGAGATAGGGCTGTGCCTCGCGGAATTTGTCCGGATCCATCACGCCGTCGCGCGTGCCGTAAACGGAGAGCACCGGCGGCGCATGGTCGCTCATTTTGCCGGAGGGATAGGACGCGAGGAGCACGGAGCCGCAGATTGTGTCCGCGTGGCTGTCGCTGTAGGAGGCAGCCGCCACGCCGCCGAGCGAGTGACCGCCGACCAGCAGGTATTTGTAATCATAGCCCGAAACGACCCTGTCGGCGGCGTTCATATCGAGCACCGCCAAGCGGAACGGCAGCCTGAGCAAAAAGCAATCGACGCCGCCTGCCGCGAGCTTTTTCATCAGCGGCGCGTAGGCTTCGCTGTCTACCTTGCCGCCGGGATAAAACACCAGCGCGGCGTCCTCGCCCTTGCCGTCAAAAAAGAACGCGCCGTCCGTCTCGGAAACGGTCACGCCGTCGCCGCCCTGCATCGCCTGCATGGCGGCTTCTCCGGCGCTGTAGTGGATATTCAGATAGATTGCCGAAGCGCCGATGCACAGCGCCAAAAAAGCGGCGATAGTGATGAGTATGATCTTTTTCCTGCCGCCCCTGCACCTTTGGCGGACGGCTGCCCTTTGCTGCATGAAATCACCCGATCATGTCTTTGATAACCTCGCCTGCGATGATCAGTCCGGCGACCGAGGGAACGAACGCGGTCGAGCCGGGAATGTCGCGGCGGACGGTCTGCTCGTCGCTCTTTTTGACGGGACGCACCGGCGGCTCCTTGGAATAGACCACCTTGAGCCTTTTGACGCCGCGCTTTTTGCACTCATAGCGCATCACACGCGCGAGCGGACAGACCGAGGTTTTGTAGATGTCCGCGACCTCAAACCGCGTGGGGTCAAGCTTGTTGCCGGCGCCCATGGAGCAGATGACGGGCGTGCCTGCCGCCTGTGCCTGTTCCACCAGCGCGAGCTTGCCCTTTACGGTGTCGATCGCGTCCACGATATAATCATATTGCGAAAAGTCAAAGGTGTGCGCGGTTTCGGGCAGATAAAAGATGTGATAAACACTCACTTTGCAATCGGGGTTGATGTCCATAATCCGCGCCTTGGCGACGTCGGTTTTGTACTGCCCGATCGTGGAGCGCAGGGCGATAATCTGGCGGTTGAGGTTGCTCTCGGCGACCGTGTCGTTGTCAATCAGATCGAGCGCGCCGACGCCCGAACGCGCGAGCGCCTCCACAACATAGCCGCCGACGCCGCCGACGCCGAACACCGCCACACGCGCGTTTTGCAGCCGCTGCATGGCTTCCTCGCCGAGCAGCAGCTCCGTGCGCGCAAATGTCCGGCTCACAGCCGCTCCTCCAAAATCTGCACCGCGTTGGCAACGCAGTCGTCGCAGGAGCAGAGGACCCTGCCGGTGGCAACGCCCTTCAAGTCCATGCAGACCGTCGCGCCGCAGCGGTCAAGAAACGTGCTGTAGAGGCTGCGCGCCGTGCCCATGACGCGCTGACCCTTTTTGTGCAGTCCCAGCACGATCTGCGCGCCGCACAATGCGCCGCAGGTGGCGCCCATGGTGCCCATACCGGCGCCGAAGCCTGCGCCGAACGCACGCGCCGTTTCCAAATCTATTCCGAGATCCTCCGCAAAAGCGGCGATGACCGCCTGTGCGCAGTTATAGCCGCTGTGCTTGAACTGCACCGCCAAGTCGCTCTTTGTCATAAAAAACAGCCCTTTCCGCGTTGTTTCTTTTACATGGAAATCAATTTTGCAAATTCTGTCAGCAAACCGCATTGCAGTTGTAGGGGCTTGCATTGTAAGCCCGCAGATAGGGAGCCGCCGTTTTCCTGTTCAAAATCGGTTTGACAGGACAGCGCGGTCGGGCGAACACACGGGTTCGCCCCTACGTCGCCAAGGAAAATTTGCGCTGAACCTATAAAATAATGTGTAGGGGCGCACCCGTGTGTGCGCCCTGATAGGGAGCCGCCGTTTTCCTATCCAAAATCGGTTTGACAGGACAGCGCGGCCGGGCGAACACATGGGTTCGCCCCTGCGTCTCCAAGGAAAATTTGCGCTGAACTTGTAAAATAATGTGTAGGGGCGCACCCGTGTGTGCGCCCTGATAGGGAGCCGCCGTTTTCCTGTTCAAAATCGATTTGACAGGACAGCGCGGCTGGGCGAACACATGGGTTCGCCCCTACAACGAAGAAAAGGATAATTTGCGCATTTTTGCAAAATTGATTTCCATGTTTCTTCTATTATAACGGTTTTCAAAAAGTTTTGCAATACATTTGCACTTCTTTCCTTTTTGGTGTATAATACACATTTGAAAGGTTTGATAAGAATGAAGTATAATTTGCACACCCACAGCTTTCGCTGCAACCACGCCACCGGCACCGACCGCGAATATGTGGAAGCCGCGATCAGGGCAGGCATGCAGGTGCTCGGGTTTTCCGACCACTGTCCGCAATTTTTCCCGACAAAGGACTATTACAGCTATTTTCGCATGCTGCCGGAGCAGGCGTTTGGCTACGCCGAGAGCGTCCGCGCCCTGCAAAAGGAATACAAAAACGACATCAAGATATTGCTCGGCTTTGAAACGGAATATTATCCGGAGACCTTTGAGCCGTTTATGGCATTTGTGCGGCAGCTGCACCTCGACTATCTGATCATGGGGCAGCACTTTGTCGGCAACGAATACGACGAGGGCTCCTACTACGCCGCCTCCGAGGGCAAAAAAGAAGCCTACCTCGACCAATATGTGAAGCAGGTCAAGGAAGGACTGGACAAGGGCGTGTTTACGTATGTCGCACACCCCGACATCGTGTGGTACAGCGGCGACAGGCAGTTTTACGACGACCGCATGCGCGATCTGTGCCGCTTTGCCAAGGAGCGTGATATTCCGCTCGAGTGGAACCTGCTCGGCTATCTCAACGGCAGAAACTATCCCACGCCGCGGTTCTGGGATATCGTCGCCGAGACCGGCAACAAGGTGGTCGTCGGCTTTGACGCGCACAGTCCGCAGATGCTCGGCAGAACACAGCTGTATGAGGAATGTCTGGGCTTGCTCAACGCGCGCGGCATTACGCCCGTGCCGTTTGAAGAAATTCATTTGCGCCATGAGAAGCTGTAGCCTCATCTGTGCATTAGCGCTGCTCTGCCTGCTGTTTGCCGCCTGCGGAAGCCATGCCGAAGCGGACGGCGGCGAGACGGTACCGGTGACGACGGAATCCGAAAAGGACGCGCGTGTGCGCCTTTGCGTCAAAACGGCGCGCGAGCAGACCTTTGCCTACACCGACAAAAACGGCAACACCGTCAGCACGCTCTACCGCACACCGGCGCTGCGCTTTGAGACCGCCGAGGCAAAGGCGCTCAACGCGGAGATCACCGCGCGCTATGAGCCGTTGTATGACGCGGCGGTGGAGGCGGCGGCGACCTACAAGAATCCCGATCCGCAGGCGATCGACTACAAGGGCACTGTCAACGACGACGTGGTGTCGCTGGTGATCACATGCGAGGGCGACAACCACGACCTCTCCTACGACGTCTACAACTACAACAAGACCACCGGCACGCGCATGGACAGCGCCGCCGTTCTCGCCTATCTCAACCGCGAATATGACGAGATCATCACCACGCTCCAGGACGCCCTGCAAGCGGATTACACCGCCAAGTTCAGCGAGGAAGCATTCCCCGACAACTATTACGACCTCTTTTATTACACGCTCAGCGAGGAATCCCTTGCCTCCGCGCAGTTCTTTTTGAACGAGGACGCCGAGCTCTACGCCATCTGCACCGAATACGCCGACGTAGGGGACGGAGAGTTTCAGGTGTTGCTCTCCTTGGCAACGTGACGTTGCATCCGGCGCGGCTTTGGAAAGTAGGTTCGTTAGATAAACGTCATCAACGCCGCGTCAGCAACGTGACGTTGCATCCAAGGCGGCTTTGGATAGTAGGTGGGTGAGATAAAGCTTCATCAACGCCGCGTCAGAAAAGGCGCTTGTACTTATGTCGCTATTGCTATTCATAACGCGGCTATGATTTTTTCTCACTATCAAACGTCAGCAGCGCGGACTGCCCACCGCGGCAGCGGTCGCAGAAACGTATAAGTGAGCGAAAGCCTTCCCCCGAGGGGAAGGTGGCGCGGTACCTGAGCAGTATTGTTATCTGTATGGTAACGTTTTGTAATAGGTCAAGTGTTAAATCAACAGAAAGCTTTGCGGTGCCGTGACGGAAGAGGGCAAGCGATGCGCTTCCAAAATCGGACGGTCAGCAAGAGGACAGGTTCGCTTGCCCTCTTCCGTCACACTGCCGCCGACATTTTCTCTCAACATAACCACATCTATTCCTAACCGATTATAGAAAGATGACCGCCATCACAGGCAGTGTGCCACCTTCCCCTCGGGGGAAGGCTTTGGTGCGAGAGGAAAACTTACAGACAAAAATTATACGGCTCGGATTTGATTCTCCGAGCCGTTTGTTTTTTTATTATATTGTGTTTCGGATTCTGCATGTTCTAACGCGTGTCTGCTTTTATCCACACGCGCAACCGTCAGAAGCGCGGATTGGGTCAAGCGTCACGCTTGCGGATTGGGTCAAGCGTCACGCTTGCGGACTGCCCACCGCGGCAGCGGTCGCAGAAACGTATAAGTGAGCGAAAGCCTTCCCCCGAGGGGAAGGTGGCGCGGCACCTGAGCAGTATTGTTATCTGTATGGTA
>Ga0256407_10010519_pt1 | contig 12980 bp, 17 predicted proteins | sample RumenRJG_04DNA_FD_193489 | JGI IMG/M metagenome (GOLD analysis project Ga0256407, IMG submission 193489) | Bovine rumen microbial communities from Lethbridge, Alberta, Canada - RJG_04 | ecosystem: Host-associated > Mammals > Digestive system > Stomach > Rumen | place: Canada: Alberta... | reverse complement strand
GTTGTTTAGCAATTTCTTGAGCGATGATGTTAGCGTCTAAGTCTGGATTTTTGACTTCCACGACATCGATGCGGACTTCACTGCCCTTTAAGAGTTTTGCTAATTCATCTTTTAATTCATTGATGTTTTTGCCATCTTGACCAATGACGACACCTGGACGGGCGACGAAGACCATGACGACAACGTTATAACCTTTATCGGTTTTGATTCTTTCGATTTCGACGTGAGAGAGTAAAGCTTCTTTTAATTTCTTTTCGAGGAATTCACGAACTTTAACATCTTCATTGAGGAAGACATGGAATTCTTGATCATTAGCGTACCAACGAGAATTCCAATTCTTGTTGACGCCAATTCTTAAGCCTACTGGATTAACTTTTTGACCCATTGATGTTTTCCTCCTATCTCATCTTCACAACAACAGTAATGTTGCTGGCGCGTTTAACCAAGCCTGAGGCAGAGCCTTTAGCTCTTGGTAAGTATCTCTTCATTCTTAAGCCATCAGTAGCATAGATTTCAGCGATGTATAAGGCATCTTCATCCATACCGAAGTTGTTGGTGGCGTTAGCAGCAGCGGACTTAATCACTTTAGCGACTGGTTCGCTTGCAGCTTTATGAACGTTAGCGAGAATACCTAACGCTTGTTTAACTTGTAAGCCTCTGACGAGATCGATAACTAAGCGGACTTTACGTGGAGTAACGCGGACGTTCTTCGCGATAGCCTTGGCTTCAGTTGGCATTGGCTTTTTAGGAGCTTCTGCTTTCTTTTCTTCTTTGGCTTTCTTTGGAGCTTCAGCTTTTTCGGCTTTTGGAGCAGCTTTCTTAGCTGGGGCTTTCTTAGCTTTAGGAGCTTCTTCAACTTTAGCTTCTTCTTTGATTTCTTCTGCTGGTTCAGCAACCTTTTTGGCTGTCTTCTTAGCAGTAGCTTTCTTTGTTTCTGCCATTATCTAGACCCTCCCATTACTTAGCGGCGTTCGCTGCTTTATCTTCAGCAGTGTGGCCTGTATGTCCTGTGAATTTTCTTGTTGGGGAGAATTCACCTAATTTGTGTCCGACCATATCTTCTGTGACATAGACAGAGATGTGTTCTTTACCGTTATAAACCGCGAATGTGTGACCCACGAATGATGGGTAGATGGTAGAACGGCGTGACCAAGTCTTGATGACTTCTTTTTTGTTAGCGGCGTTTAATGCATCGACTTTCTTCATTAAGGAAGCATCGACGAATGCGCCTTTTTTCAAACTTCTTGCCATGTTTTCTATCTCCTTTCGCGATTACTTGCCGTTGCGTCTACGGATAATTAATTTGCTAGACGCTTTTTTGATTTTTCTTGTCTTGACGCCTAATGCACGTTTGCCCCATGGGGTTCTTGGTGCATCACGACCGACAGGACACTTACCTTCACCACCACCATGTGGGTGATCGTTTGGGTTCATGACACTACCACGGACTGTTGGTCTTGTGCCATACCATCTGGTCTTACCAGCTTTACCGAGGTTCACAAGGTTCCAGTCTTCATTACCGACTGAACCGATTGTGGCACGGCATGTTCCTAAGATTCTACGGACTTCGCCACTCATTAAGCGGAGGGTAACATATTTACCTTCAGCACCTAACACTTGGGCATAAGCACCGGCGGCTCTACAAAGTTGGCCACCTCTTTCAGGAACTAATTCGATGTTGTGAACTAATGTACCTTCTGGAATGTTTTTGAGTAAGCAGGCATTACCTGGCATGATATCAACTTCTTCACCAGACATAATCTTGTAACCGATTTTGATATCTTTTGGTGCGAGAATGTATCTCTTCTCGCCATCAGCATAGCTGAGTAAGCAGATTCTTGCGTTTCTGTTTGGATCGTATTCGATTGTTTTCACTACTGCTGGAATGCCATCTTTATTACGTTTGAAGTCAATAACACGATATTTGCGTTTGTGACCTCCACCAATGTGACGGCAGGTAATTTTACCTTGGTTATTTCTACCGCCAGATTTGGATAAACTGACTAATAAGCTCTTCTCAGGAGTGGATGTAGTGATTTCACCGAATGTCGAATTTGTCATTGCTCTACGGCTTGGAGACGTAGGCTTGTAAGTTCTAATTGACATTACTTTGTCCTCCTATAGTTTGAATAAGTGAACTGCCTTATTCTTTGAATAAGTCGATTGCTTCGCCTTCTGCGACGGTAACAACGGCTTTCTTGAATCCGGAGATGCTACCAGCATATCTGGTGCCTCTGGTTGTTTCTTTGGCTCTTTGGTTAAGAACTTTCACGTCTGTAACTTTGACTTGGAAGATTCTTTCGAACGCTAATTTGATTTCTGTCTTGTTAGCGCTTTCGAGCACTTTGACTGTGACTTTGTTTTCGTTTTGCATTAAGGACATTGTTTTTTCTGTGATTAATGGTTTAACGATAACGGAGAAGTCTTTTTCAGTCGCTTTTGGGAAGCGGTTAGCGGCTTCTGTTTTCTTCTTGGCTGCCATATTACTTTAATGCCTCCTCAACTTCTTTAATGCTAGCTTTGCTCATAACGAGGTTATCAACATTTAATAAGTCAACAACACTGATGTTATCGCTTGTGACAACTTTGGCGTAACCAACGTTGCGTGCGCTAGCGAAGATTTCTTCTGTGATCGCATCGACGACGACAAGAGCTTTGCTACCAACTTTGATCGCATCTAAGAATGCAACGAAGTTTTTAGTTTTCTTTTCATCGAATTTGATTTCATCGACGACCACGAGTCCATCTTTTGTTTTTAAACTTAACGCGGACTTGAGCGCAAGTTTATGTTCTTTTTTGTTTTGGGAAATCTTGAAGTTTTGATTTCCGACTGGACCGAACACGGTGCCACCACCGACCCAGATTGGGGAACGGGAGCTACCAGCACGGGCGCGGCCTGTACCTTTTTGACGCCATGGTTTTTTACCACCGCCACTGACTTCGTGACGCACTTTTGTTTTAGCGGTCGCTTGTCTTTGGTTGGCTTGTTCTACTTGAACGGCGTCGAACATTGCTTGTTGATGTGGTTCAATACCGAAGACTTCAGCATTGAGGTTCATCTTGGAGACTTCTTCGCCAGCCATGTTAAGGACTTTAACGCTGACGGATTTCTTTTCTGCCATAATTTCTGTTCTCCTTTCCGTTCTTATTCTGCGGCTTCAGTAGCTGGGGCTTCTTCGACGACTGGAGCTTCTTCAACAGGAGCTTCAACTGGAGCAGCTTCAACAACTGGAGTGCGGTTGATTAATGGTTTCACAGCTTCTGGATGTTTGACATCTTTGATAGCGCTACGGATGACCACGATGGACTTACGAGCACCTGGGAGACCACCTCTCACTAAGATGTAGTTCTTTTCTGCATCGACAGCGACAACTAATTGATTGAGGACTGTAGCAGATTCGTTACCGTAATGACCGGACATGTGTTTACCTGGCATAACGCCGTGGTTGTAACGACCGTTGTTAGCAAAGGTACCTTGACCTCTGTGGTAACCTGAACCGTGACCTTTTGGACCAATGGTTTGATTCCAACGTTTGATAACACCGGAATAACCGTGACCCTTACTTGTGCCAATGACATCGACGACTTCACCAGCTTTGAAGATGTCAGCTTTAATAACATCACCGAGTTGGTAGCCAGTCATTTCATCGCCCTTTAATTCTTTAAGGACTTGGTGTGGGACTGTATTGGCTTTCTTTGCGATTCCCTTTTCGCATTTGTTGGCTCTGGATTCTTTTAATTCTTCATAACCAACTTGCACAGCGGCATAACCGTCTTTTTCAACAGTTTTGACTTGTGTGACAACGTTTGGTAAGACTTCAACGACTGTCACAGCGTAGATTTGGCCATCTTCAGTGAAGACTTCAGTCATGCCCATTTTTCTACCGACAATAGCTTTCATTGACTCTTACCTCCTATAATTTGATTTCGATATCAACACCGGCTGGTAAGTCGAGATTCTTTAAGGAATCAAGAGTTTCTTTGCGGTAGTTCTTAATATCGATGATTCTTTTGTGTGTTCTGATTTCGAATTGTTCACGAGAATCTTTGTACTTGTGAACCGCTCTTAGAATGGTGAACACTTGCTTTTCCGTTGGGAGCGGAATTGGGCCAACAACTGTGGCGCCTGTGTTTTTCGCTGCGGCGATGATCTTTTCAGCACTTAAGTCTAAGTTGACATGATCATACGCTTTAAGACGAACCCTAATTGTGGTTGCTTTTGCCATGAATTGTTTTTCCTCCTATCACTATCAGGCTTTGACTTTAACTCTCTCAGTGCGAATTACCTGAATACACCTTCATGACAACGCCTGTGGGTGTATCAGCAACCTCGCACGTCAACGCGAGCCGTCAACGTTTAATATCATACGTGAGTGTGTATACGCTGTCAACAACTTATTAAATAAATTTAAATATATAAAGGGCAAAGGCGCTAAAATAAGGGACACGTGGCATAGTTTTCAAAGCAAAAAAATTTCAACAAAAAAGACCAAAAAGTGCATTTTTTCTGGTCAATTTTTGAATTTTTGGTGTTAAAAATTAGGTGATTTTTTACCTTAGTGCAGCGAGTAAGGAATAGGACATCTCATACCTTTGAATGTAGTCTGAATAGTCCATTTCTGTACGGTTTCTGAGTAGTTCTGTCATCTGATAAATGACGTCATAAAGTGGGGATAAAGAGAGGTTTCCAATGACACCTTTTAAGGAGTGAGCAATGTGAAAAGCTTTCTCTAAATCATGGTCTAGAATAGCCGCTTTTAAATCAGGAAAAGTGTTCTGATCGAGGAAGCGGTTGACTAAAGTCAAATATAGTTGTTCGTTATTGACGCAACGCTTTAAACCTTCATCAACATTCGCGCCGTATTGTCTTAATTTTTCAGTGTTAAGCATAATTGTTTCTCCTTTATTTTTCCGCGGTTAAAAAAGGCACAAATTCTTCGTTTGGCACTGGTTTAGAGAAGTAATAACCTTGGATAATTTCACAGCCCAGTTCTTTTAAAACCGCAACCTGTTCTTTGCTCTCAACACCTTCTGCAATTGTTGGTACTTTTAAATACGAAGCAATATCGATAATAATCTTTATCATTTTGTTATCGCTTCCACTGCTAAAGGCATTACGAATAAAAATCATATCAATCTTTAAAGCATCAAGTGGTAGCTTGTTAATCATGCTTAAAGAGGAGTAGCCTGTACCAAAATCATCTATTTCGATTTTGAATCCTGCCTCTCTTAAAGCACTTGTTTTTTCAATGATAGTATCAACATCAGAAATGCACGCTGATTCGGTAATTTCAAGTAACAAATCTTTAGTTTCTAAACCGTTTTCTTTAACGATATCCAAGAGCGTTTCTACGAGTGTTGGATCGAATAAATCGATACGTGAAACATTGACTGAAACAGGAACATGCTTATGGTATTTTTCTTGCCATTTTCTCATTTGAGAAGCAGCCTCTTTCCAGACATATAAATCGAGCTGTTGAATAAGACCTTTTTCTTCAAATAAAGGAATAAAAATACCTGGAGAAATCAAACCTTTTTGTGGATGTTTCCATCTTACAAGAGCCTCAGCACTGACAAGCTTTGGAGTCTCACCTTGAATATTGAATTTTGGCTGATAAAAGATCACAAATTGCTTCTCATCAATAGCGGTTTGGAAAGACTCAATTAGCTCTTCCTCAAAGAGTTCTTTTTCTTTTAATTTATCATCGAAAATAAAGTAATTTTTAACAACGCTATCTCTTATTTTGTTAAGAGCGGTTTTCGCTCTATCGAAGCGGACATCAATATCAATATTTTTATCAACGTTTTGATATATGCCCATCTGCACTTTGATTGGTGTCTTCTTTTCTTTATCAACAAAGATGTCGATAGATAGTTCTTTTAATAAACTTTCATAATCATCGACATGCCTTGAATAAATGATAAATGTATCTGCTTCTAAATGGCAAACCATCCCAAATATGTTCGGCATAAGTTTTTTTATGCGTTTAGAAAAACGAATTAAAAGACTGTCGCTAAAAGATGAGCCAAAGCGCTCTTTAATAGCATGGAATGATCTAATTCCAACCGCAATAGCGTCCATATTGATATTTGGATTGAGTTTATCTTCATCAGCAACATACTTGTAAAAGTATTCTTTGGTATAAAGTCTTGTTAATGTATCTCTTTCAGTGGATTTAATAGTTTGTCTATCTTCAAATAGTTCCACCACTCTATTAATTCTGGCTTTGATGATACTGGAGTCTGGATATGGTTTAGAAATAAAGTCAGAAGCACCATATTGTAAGCACTGAACTTCAAGTTCTTTATCGCTTGTTAAAACGATAACAGGTATGTTATTTAGTTCAGTATTCGATTCAATAATGTTCAATACTTCTAAGCCAGATAATTTAGGCAAAAATACATCTAAAAGGATTAAAGACAAACTATTCTTTTTACTATTGAGCAGTTCAAGAGCGGTTTCACCGTCTCCCGCTTCAAAGATTTCATAGTCATCTTTCAAGATGTTTTTCAAAATTTCGCGATTAACAAATTCATCTTCAACAATTAAAATTTTACGTTTGTTTTTGTCCATAACCATCGCCCCTCTATCTACAATCAAAGTCTCCCAAAATTGATTAAAATATAAAAAATCTCTTTTTATGAATGTTTATAACAAAAAATATCTATCTAGATAATAGCATACTTTTTTTATTAATTAAACTTTGAAAAGCGCAAATTGTAATAAATTACAGTTCTTCTTTTGTGGCGCGAATTGAGAATTTACAACCACAGTAATGTTGGAAATATAATCCATATTTACGGACTATATCTAAAGATTTTTCATAACCACCATTCTTTTTAAAGTCCGCGGGTAGCCATTTAACTCTTTTACCTTCTGCTAATTCAAAACCGATTTTATTTAAATCTTGTGAGTTCTTAAATCTAGAGATACTCATGACAGTGCCAACATAGTCATAACCACGTTCTTCAGCGAGGTCGACAGCTTGGCCTAGTCTCTTTCTAAAACAAACACGACAACGATCCATACCTTCGCGTTGATTAGCGTATGGTTCTAAATCTTTGTTGTAGGTTGCATTATCATATTCAAATTCGATGACCTCAATATCCGCGGATATGGCTTTTAGATAACCCTTAAGCTCATTAAGTCGACGATGGTATTCTTCTTCTGGATAAATATTGGAATTGTTATAGATGATTGTGATCTTAAAATAATCTTTAATTAATTCAAAAGGGTAAGTGAAACAAGGACCACAGCAGACATGTAAAAGTAATGTTGGTTTTTCACCAGCTTCCACTAGCTTTTTAAGTAACCGTTCTTGCTCTTTTTGATAATTAATCTTTGTCTCTTCCATAAATGAACATCGCATCTCCGAACGAGAAGAATCTATATTTTTCTTCCACTGCATGCTTATAGACTTCAAGAGTAAATTCTCTACCCATAAAAGCGGAAACAAGCATGATTAATGTTGATTTTGGTAAATGGAAATTTGTAATTAAAGCATCGATTGTTTTATATTCATAACCTGGTTCAATGAAGATATTTGTGGCTTCTCTTGTAGGTTTAAAACATCCATACTTAGAATAGTTTGCTTCTAAGGTTCTAACAGATGTCGTACCAATGGCAATAATACGTTGGCCATTTGCTTTAGCGGCATTTAATTTAGCTGCGGATTCTTCACTCATTTCATAGACTTCACTATGCATGATGTGGTCTTTAGTGTCTTCCACTTTGACTGGTCTAAATGTGCCTAAACCAATGTGCAAAGTAACATCAACGATTTCAACACCTTTGGCTTTTAACTTTTCAAATATTTCTTCGGTAAAATGGAAGCCTGCAGTTGGAGCAGCCGCACTACCTTCATATTTAGCGTACACAGTTTGATATCTATCGTTAGAGCATAATTGTTTAGCGATGTATGGAGGTAAAGGCATTTTACCTAATTGATCTAAGACTTCTAAGAAGATACCTTCATAGATAAATTTAAAAACACGAAGGCCTTCTTCTCTTTCTTCAATACATTCAGCGATGAGTTTTCCTTCGCCAAAGTCCACTCTTGCGCCGACTTTTAATGATTTAGCAGGTCTAGTTAGACATTCCCAGTTATCGCCCTCTAATTGCTTTAAAAGCAATAATTCGCAGTGCGCTCCAGTAACTTCTTTAACGCCCAATAATCTAGCGGGAATAACTTTGGTGTTATTTCTCACTAAAACATCACCTTCATGTAAATAATCAACGATGTCATAAAAGTGTTTATCAGTATAAGTATGTTCATCCTTATTAACAACACAAAGACGGGAGTGATCTCTTTTTTCACTTGGTCTTTGGGCGATTAATTCTTCAGGAAGATAATAATCAAATAAATTAATGTTCATTAGAAGCCTCTTTCATCACCAAACTCAGCGAGTTTCTCTTTCATGAATTCTTCATATCTATCTTCTTGGATAGCCACTCTGGCTTCTTCAACAAGTCTAATTAAGAATCTAACGTTATGAATAGACATTAAGCGTTTACCAAATGTTTCATCACAAATGTATAAGTGCCTTAAATATGCTTTTGTGTAGTTCTTACAGCAATAGCAATCACACTTATCATCTAATGGAGTAAAGTCCTCTTTATACTTCTCATTTTTGATGTTTACACGGCCATGACTTGTCATTAAAGCACCATGTCTTGCAAGTCTAGTTGGTAAAACACAGTCAAACATATCAACACCACGTAAGATACTACCTAAGATGTAGTCAATGGAACCAATACCCATGACATATCTTGGTTTATCTTCTGGTAAATATTTAATTGCATAATCAATCATTTCAAAGAATTTCTCTTTTGGTTCGCCAATAGAAGTACCACCGATGGAATAGCCTGGGAAATCCATTTTGACTAATTCTTCAGCGCACATTTTTCTTAAATCTTCATAGTCGCCACCTTGGACAATACCAAATAAAGCTTGGTCTTCTCTAGTGTGAGCGTCTTTGCCACGTTTAGCCCATCTTAATGTTCTTTCAGTGGATTTTTTGCAGTAGTTATAGTCCGCTGGCCAAGGAATGCATTCATCAAAAGACATGGCGATATCTGAGCCAAGTTTTTCTTGGATACCAATAGAAACTTCAGGCGAGAAGAATAATCTATCACCATTTAAATGACTCTTAAATTCAACACCGTCTTCGGTAATTTTGCGGTTTTCTGCGAGTGAAAAGACTTGGAAACCACCACTATCTGTGAGGATTGGACCATCCCAGTTCATGAACTTATGGAGGCCACCCGCTTTAGCAACAACATCCGCTCCTGGTCTAATGGAAAGATGATAGGTATTGCCTAAGATTGTACCCGCTCCCATTTGATGGAGTTCTTCTGGAGATAATGTCTTAACAGTGGCTAATGTACCAACAGGCATAAACATTGGCACTTCACAATCACCATGAGGGGTGTGGAGGATACCATATCTAGCACCTGTTTTCTTATCGATGTGTTTGATTTCTAAATAAAAGTTTTTCATAACGGAGTTATTATAGATGAACTTTGAGTTATACTCAATAATCAAAAGCAATAGATTATTAAAACCATTTTCTTTATATATTTCGTAATATTTTACTTAATATATTGATACATTGAACTAGTTATATTAAAATTAATATAAGAAAGGAGGTAAAATATATGGCTACAATCCTCCCAGTATCCGACTTAAGAAACTACAACACAGTCCTCGAGCATGTTTCAGAAGGCACGCCGGTGTACCTTACTGTTAATGGCAGAGGTCGTTACATCATCAGAGATATCGCTGATGAAAACGAATATGAGCGCATGAGAAAACTTCTTGTTTTGATGTGCGAATTACATAAAGGTGAATTATCCGAAAAAGAGGAGTTATTCACAGAAAAGGAAGTTGATGAATTCCTTAAAAAGATGGTAGATGAAATTTAACGTTCTTTATTCGAAGAGCGCAATGGATGATTTAAAGACAATTGGTATAGAAATCTATAAATCATGTCTAGATAAAAACATCGTGGCTAAATATTTGAAAGGCATTAAGGCCAAGATAAAGAACAAGGCGTTATTTCCTAATTCAGGGACTCCACTATATTTTATGGGGCTACTCACTGGGTTTAGATATACGATCTATAAATCATACATTGCTTTCTATAAAGTAGCGGGAAACAAGATAATTGTTGAGAGAATACTATCTGCAAAAAGCGATTATTGCAGTGTACTACTCGACTAGGAATGTGGATAAAAAAGTTCGGCTTTTAGACCGAACTTTTTATTGTGTTTTGATAATGATTATTTAAGGATAAGTTTTCTTAAATTGAGAGCGCCTTTACCTTCGTAAACGAATGTAACTTGATCTTTTTCGCCGCCTTTTTCAATTGGGAATTCGATTACTGCTTCACCGTTAACGTTGATATCTTGAGCGGCTTCTTTTTCACCATACTTCATGATGAGTTTGCCTTGAGCTTTACCATCTAGCTTAATGCCGAATGATTTGGTTTTCTTTAAGTCGAAGTATTTATAGGTGATGGAGCAACCATCGTTGAAGTTCTTAACGTATTGGTTTGGATTTTCTTCTCTATCTTTACCTTCTTGAGTTAAGAATGGTTCTTTATTGTGACCAGACTTGAAGACACCATAGAATCTGTTACCATTCTTGGCTCTTAAGCCACAGCAGATAGAAGCGAAGTATTCACCTTCACCTGGTAATGGTTTGCCATATAAACCTTGGGATGTTCTTTCAACTTGTTTGAAGGAACCATCTTTTTCCATGAAGATTTCTTCGGCAAAGCCTTGTCTGGAGAATTGACATTTATTTGTTTGTCTATGAGCGAAGACATAGTAATGACCATTAACTTCCACCATAGAACCGTGTGTGTTACCTGTGAAGTCACAAGCGTCTTTGCTATTTTCAATATCGCGTAAACCGATATCACCATTAGACACTAACGTGCCACCTTTTCTAAATGGGCCTTTTGGTGTATCACCAATGCAGTAGAATAATTCGTGACCTGCTTGTGAAGAATAGATAAAGTAATATTTGCCATTGAATTTACGCATTGAACTCGCTTCAAAGAAAGCGTGAATGCCATATTCTTTATTTGTGTCACATTGAATGGATGGGACTGTGGTAATTGGTTCAGTAATAACTGTCACCATGTCTTTTGGATCAAGTTCGACAACCGCACCGCCAAGGATCTTCTTTGCGCTTAAGCCTAAGACAGGATAGAACAAAGCAGAACCATAGTAGAGATAGACGTGACCATCTTCAACGAAGACTGCTGGGTCAAATGGAGCATAGCTCTTTTGCCATTTTGATAAATCAACTTTACCATGGAATTTGAATGGGCCGGCTGGAGAATCAGCAACAGCGCAACGAATAACCCAAGAACCTTTTGTAAAGCCAGGTGCTGGTGAATAGTAAATGTAATATCTACCATCTGGACCTTGGCAAACGTCAGGAGCATAGAATTGGGTTTTTGTTTTATTTAATGGGTCATCTGTCTTTTTCCAAATAACACCTTCATAACGCCAATCGGATAAATCATCAATTGGAGCGGACCAGGTAATGTAATTATTTAGACAGAAACCGCTACTACCGAAACGGTCATGGGAACCATAAACATAAACACGTCCGTTAAAAACATGTGGTTCACCATCTGGGACGTATTCAAAATTTGGTAAGTAGGGATTAGTAACTACTTTTTTCATTATAAAACTCTCCTATATGTACATATCCACTTTACAACAAAAAAGCATTCGCAATGATTGTAAACTTGCTATTTGCGTATGACAATCTTACGAATGCGCGTGTTCGCATTAAAGAACTTTAATAAAGTCTTCTTTTCTATCTTTGACCTGCAATGACTCTGGATCTTTAGCGTAGCCAAGGATACAGCTACCAACGATTTTATAATCTTCTGGAATACCTAAAGCCTTTTTGACTTTTAACCCATTTTTTGTATTAAATAAATCATCAAATTGATTAATCCAACAAGAATCGATCTTTAAGGCATGAGCGGCCACGAACATATTTTCTAAAATGCAGGAGCAATCTTTATCAGTGAAGGCATCTTCACGAGGAGCACCAACAATGAGGATTGTTTTAGCGCCGTACATACAGTCACGATTGAGTTCATTTAGCGATAACGCCCTTAACTTTTCCACGCATCTCTTGCTGTTAACGACATAAATGTTAGCGATTTGTCTGTTCTTGCCACTAGGAGCATATTTACCTGCTTCAGCGACTTCTAAGGCTTTCTTGAGTGGAACTTTCTTTTCGTTATAAGCTCTGCAGCTCACACGAGATTTGATGATTTTAAGGACTTTGTTTTCCATAAATTCTTTTAACCTCTTATCTATAATACTTAACAGTCATCAAAGCGATGTTTTTATTAGTTTCGTAATCGCTCTTTAATTGTGATTGATCAACATCAATTCCCTTATCGTGACAATACTTAACAAATTCTTTTGTAAAGAACCATAAGCGAATGTCTTGCTGGACAAATTTGTCGTTAGATACAAACTTTTCGTATTTGAATGGCATGTAATAGAGTTTGCCATCAGCGTAAACAAAGTTATCTGGTTTCATGTCTAACGCCATTCTATCAGTTCTTGCGTACCAATAGGCTTTAAACATTAGTTCTAGCACTTGTTCTGGAAGAGGGGCGATTTGTAACATACCAAAACAGTTTTCACCTTCGATATATTCAAGGATGGCCCATCTGAGTTTCTTATCGTATAAATAGCATTTAGGATTGCTGACACCAGAAACTCTTAAGCGATGTTCGCAATCAACAAACTTCTCAAAGCCTTCTGGATCATCATCAAGTTTCTTTAATAAATAGTATTTGCCTTTTCTTTCTACTTTGAATGAGTGATCACTGATTTGTTCGACGACTTGATAGTTTTTTCTTTTAATTTCAATTTCTTCAACCATGCTTTCATTTTATAGAGATTTGTTTTCTTAGAAAAGAAAAAGATACTATGT
>Ga0256407_10010518_pt1 | contig 12980 bp, 9 predicted proteins | sample RumenRJG_04DNA_FD_193489 | JGI IMG/M metagenome (GOLD analysis project Ga0256407, IMG submission 193489) | Bovine rumen microbial communities from Lethbridge, Alberta, Canada - RJG_04 | ecosystem: Host-associated > Mammals > Digestive system > Stomach > Rumen | place: Canada: Alberta | collected... | reverse complement strand
GGCTTCGACAATGTGCACTGCGTGTTTGAGCAGATGATTAAGGACGGTAACTTCCCAACCGTCGACCGCCCCAACCCCGAGTTCGCTGAGGCACTGACGCTGGGTCTGCGCGATGCGAAGAAGCTCGACGCCGACATCCTGATGGCCAGCGACCCCGACGCCGACCGCGTGGGTATGGCCTGCAAGAACGACAAGGGCGAGTGGGTGCTCATCAACGGCAACCAGACCTGCATGATCTTCCTGTGGTACATCATCTCCAACCGTAAGGCCAAGGGCCTGCTGAAGCCGACCGACTTCATCGTGAAGACCATCGTGACCACGGAGCTCATCAAGAAGATTGCCGACAAGCAGGGCGTGGAGATGCGCGACTGCTACACTGGCTTCAAGTGGATTGCCCGCGAGATCAAGCTCTCTGAGGGTAAGCAGAAATACATCGGCGGCGGTGAGGAGAGCTACGGCTTCCTGGCTGAGGACTTTGTCCGCGATAAGGATGCGGTGTCGGCTTGCTCGCTGTTGGCTGAGATTTGCGCCTATGCCAAGGATAAGGGCATGACGCTCTATGATATCCTGATGAATATCTATAAGGAGTACGGTTTCTCCAAGGAGTTCACGGTCAACGTGGAGCGTCCGGGTAAGGCTGGCGCCGACGAGATTCAGCAGATGATGGCCGACTTCCGTCAGAACCCGCCGAAGGAACTCGGTGGCTCGAAGGTCGTGCTGTGGAAGGACTACAAGACGCTGAAGGCTACCGACATCAACGGTAACGTGACCGACCTCACGATGCCGGAGACGAGTAATGTGCTCCAGTGGTTTTGCGACGACGACACCAAGGTGAGCGTGCGTCCGTCGGGCACCGAACCAAAGATCAAGTTCTATATCGAGGTGAAAGACACCCTGAGGGATGCCGCTGAATACGAGGCACTCGACAAGAAGGCCATGGAGAAGATTGAGGCCATCAAGAAGAGTCTGAAGCTGGCGTAAGCTCCTTTCATCTCCTTTGAATAGGTCTTTCATTGATGAAGCAATGACCGTCATTCATTGATAAGTCGATAGACCTTATTTATTGATTAAGCAAACACCGAATGCTTTTGGCGCTAACAGGCGTCGGGCATTCGGTGTTTTTGTGTTTGACTAGCATGTATATCGGCTAATGGGTGAAAGTCCCTAACAGGCCCTAGTAGTGGGAACTGTCCAGCCAGAGAGACAAGGGTGTCCATCGTGAGTTGGAATCTGAAAGAAGTCAGCGGCAAACATCTGCCCCGACGTACAGAAACCTAATATCAAGGCTATGCGTGAGGGTAAGGCGGCACAAAACGTCAAAGCCCGATAACTACTCGGAATCATTCATAGTAAATTAGGCGGGGATAAGATGAAAAGTCGGTATGCTTAACTAGTGAGGTCTCACGGACATGGAGATTAGTTGCTTTTACAAAATCCATGGAGTAACGCTTGCCGTGAGAAGTCAGCCGAGACCATAGTAATCGCAGAGTTGACAATGCGGTGAAGGGTTGAACCTTAATCAAGCGATAGTAATAGAAAGTTACCTTATGAAGGAAAGAATGCAGAAAACATCAGCACGAGCTAATGACTGCCCTCAAAGAGCTAGGACGGAATCCGAATGGTATGAGGGAGTGCAGACCTACATATGGATGACCGAAGACAACATCGTGGAAGTACCATTTGACAAGGAACACCTATTGGAGGTCATATTGTCCCCTGCAAATCTCAACGCAGCCTATAAGTGCGTAGTGAGGAACAAGGGCTGTGGCGGTGTCGACAAGATGTCATGCGAGCAGTTGCTCTCGTGGCTGAGAACCAATAAAGACACTCTGATAGGTTCCTTAATGGACGGCAGCTACCGTCCGAACCCCGTCAGACGGGTAGAGATACCCAAGGACAATGGCAAGAAGCGGCTTTTGGGAATACCTACCGTGGTAGACCGCATGGTGCAACAAGCCATCAACCAAGTTCTGACTCCCATCTATGAGAAACAGTTCAGCAGGAACAGCTTCGGGTTCCGTCCGAGGCGTGGCTGTCATGATGCGTTGAGAAAGGCGCAGTCCATAATCACGGACGGCTACAAGTATGTAGTAGACCTTGACTTGGAGCGCTTCTTTGATACTGTCAGCCATAGCAAGCTCATAGAAGTACTCTCCCGAACAATAAAGGACGGGAGGGTTATATCGCTTATACACAAATATCTTCGGAGTGGCGTAATGGTCAACGGCCTGTTCGTTCGCAGCGAGGAGGGCACACCGCAAGGTGGCCCGCTCAGTCCGTTGTTGAGCAATGTCATGCTCAATGAGCTTGACAAGGAGCTCGAAAACAGAGGACTACCGTTTGTCCGCTATGCCGACGACTCGATGATATTCTGTCGCAGCAAACGGGCTGCGGAACGTGTAAGGGAATCCATAACCAATTTTATCGAAGGCAAGCTTCACCTAAAGGTCAATAAGGAAAAGACGGTAGTCTCTTATGTCCGTGGCGTGAAATACCTCGGTTACTCGTTTTACATCAACAAGGGCAAGTGTCAACTTACGGTACATCCCAAGACCAAAGCCAAGATGTTCCGTCGGCTCAAAGAACTGACGGGGCGCAGTAATGGTATGGGATATGCGAAACGCAAGGAGAAACTCCGCTCTTATGTTATGGGTTGGGTGAACTATTATCACCTTGCCAACATGAAACGACTGGCAGAAAATACAGACCAATGGTTACGGAGACGCTTACGTATGTGTATATGGAAGTCATGGAAACTCCCCAAGACACGAATCAAGAACCTTATGAAGTGCGGCATACCTAAATATTATGCGTACAAATGGGGATATTTGAAGGGTTATTGGAGAGTTGCAGGGTCGCCTGTTATGAGCAGAGCCGCATCAACGGCTAATCTGCGTAAGGCTGGCTATACCTTTTTGTCTGACGAATATGCCAAATGGAATACCTAAAGAGGAACCGCCGTATGCGGAACCGCACGTACGGTGGTGTGTTATGCGAACTTTTATTTAATGCGAACTTTTTGCCGCAGATGCTAATGGATATTGGTTGTCTAGACGACAAAAGTTCGCATTAAATTTTTATTTTTGCAGGCGTAATTACTACTACGCCTATGGATATAAAAGATATAGCAGGCTCTGACATCAAGCCGTTGCTTGAGTATATTGAGAAACAATCCAGTAAAGACAATGCCAATCTTTACCGTTACGAGTTCAAGCATATAGCAGAGATGGCGTCAAGCCATCCTTCCATCACTATAGATGAATACAAGAAGTTGTTGGCAGTCTCAGCAAAGAGCGGGAGGCTTCAGACGCTAAGGCGTATGAGCTATGTCGATAAGATATACGATTACGTCAGCAAAGGCACTTTACCTATGGTCCAGCACAAGCGAATAGATCTTCCATCGGAATACACCTCTTTTATATCCATGCTGAGGAGTCGACTGGATAGTTCTGTGTCATCGCCGAGAACAATTGAAAACTACGTGGATGCGGTATGGTCCTTTTGTGCTTACTTGGCCGCTCACAATGTGCTATCCTTCAAGAATGTAACAGAACAGATGGTTGTCGCTTACTTCAATGGTGCAGACGGTAAACCGCGCGGCCGTACCATCTCCTGCAGGATACGTAATGCCATCCTGAGGTGCCTGGACCAGTGGGCAGAAGGTGTCGGTAGTCAGGTTGTATCCATGCTTCCCGATTATCCTTCTGGTACCACCATATACCCCGGACTGTCCAAGGAAGAGAGTGCTGCTGTCGAAAAGGTCTTGATCAATGATAGTAACACCGTTTCTTATCGTTCAAAAGCTATCTGTAGTCTTGCCTTCTACGCTGGCTTGAGAGAGTCTGATATATCCGGCTTAACCTGTGGTAACGTGAACTTTAAGAAAAAGTTCATACATGTCAAGCAGCAGAAGACTGGGATGGAGGTGACTATCCCCTTGGATGTTGTCTGCAGCAATCTCATAGTCAGATATGTAAGGCAGGAACGTCCGCCGAGTCGGTCACCATACATCTTCATCAGTAAGAGGACAAAGGACAGGCTGTCAAGACAGGATATGTATGAAGCCAGCCTCGACGTGCTGTTAGCAGCAGGCGTTCATGCTGGCGAAGGAGAGCGGAAGGGACTACATCTGTTCAGACACCACATGGCTACATCTCTAATAGAGACCGGTGCGAACCCTGCGATAGTGTCTGCTATGTTGGGCCATCGGGATCCGTCTTCCGCTCTGAGGTACCTCAACTCCGATTTTGAACTATTAAAACGCTGTTCACTGTCTATCAGCGAGTTTAGATAAAATCTTCTGTGTCATGCTTACCATCAATGAAATCGTTTCCCTGTGTGAGGAGTACAGGAAAGTGTCAGGCCGCAAGCCTCTTTGGACGAACGTATATACGTTTATCCACTTCTGTCAGAGGCATGGTCCATACTTCCAGCAGGATGTCGTGGACGAGTGGTGCAAACGCCGGGATGCGGAGGCAAACAACTCTTTCTACAACCGGGTCCAAGATGCTCGTCGCATCCTGGATTATGCCAACGAACGAGGATATACCGATGTTGCTGTTCATGTCCAAGTAAAATGGAGCAAGCCGGCGTCCAAACTAATCCGTTTAAAAGAAGAAGAGCTCAAGAACTTCTTCAGGGCAATAGACCAATACCCCTTCTACACGGCTGTGTTCCCAAATGAAATCAACGAACTTACCTGCAAGGCTATCTTCAAGCTGATGTACAGCAATGGGTTACGTCCCGTAGAGGTCAGAGAACTTGAGAGAGAAGATGTCGACTTGGTTTACGGCGTCATCAAGATCCGCCGAACCAAGGGCTATCGTCAGCACCAAATAGTGGTTAATGACGACATGTTGATGCTGCTAAAAAGATATGATGAGCAGATAAACAGGCTCGTTCAACACAGAAGCAGCTTCTTCCTGAATGGTTCGGGAAAGAAGTTAGGACGTGACTATATCGATACTTGGTTCTCCCGTTTCTGGTATAAGTACAACACTACGCCGGCGGTTGCCTACCATCTCAGGCACAACTATGCCATCGCTAACTTCAATGCCATGAGTGGCATGAACATCGACCAGGCGTATAAGTATATCGTAGCACTGAGCAACAGCATGGGGCATGCCTCCATCAAACAGACCTTATACTATTACTCCCTTACGGCCCAGTACTCCGAGGTGCTAAACAGACTCAGCTCCGAAAACATAAACAACATCATACACCAACTACCCCATGAAGAAAACCGATTCTAAAGCAAACAGGGAGGCCTATGCAAAGCTGTCCTCACTGTACAAAGAATGGATCCAGCAGTGCCGCTCGATTGTTGGAGCCAACACCATCGCATCCTATAAGGCAAGCCTGAAGCTCTTCTTCCTTGAGTATCTGGCAAAGGTCAAGCACATCGTCTCGGAGACCTTCACTCTCGAAGATGCGCTGTCACGAGATCAGATTACAGGATGGGAAAAGTGGCTTGCCAATGAGCGTGGGAACAAGCCACAGAGCATCAACATCCGACGGAGTAACCTCATAGCCTTCCTTGAATATATCAGTACCAAGGACTTGATGTATGTGCAGTATTACACCGCGGCCAAGAACATCCATTGCCTAAAAGCGATCCCTGTCAAGACGCACAGCCTTACTGATCAGGCTCTTGAACTAATCATAAACATGCCTGATGTACATACTAAGGCTGGCCTTCGCGACACCGTATTGATGGGTCTATTGTATGCCACCGCCGGCAGACTCAATGAGGCACTGTCAATACACATAGAAGACCTTTGCCTTAGCAAGAACGGTGAAGGTGAATCCTATGTCACTCTGCTTGGCAAGGGCAACAAATACAGGTCGATGCCTTTGGACAAATCCATTGTGGAACAGCTTCGATTGTATATATCACGTATTCATGGCCCATCACCCAATCCGAAGGACTATCTGTTCTTCTCCTCTTACAAAGGCATCAAAGCCAAGTTGTCGGAAAGAGCCATCTCAAAGAGACTGAAAGCCTATGCTGCCGAGGCGCATAAGCTGAACCCGGATGTGCCACTCGATTTTCACTCCCATCAGCTCAGGCATACCCGTGCGACAAACTGGATCAAGGAAGGCCACCAGCTTCCTGTCGTGTCAAAGCTTCTCGGCCACGAGAATATCGAGACCACCATGCACTATCTGGACATCACCATGGAGATGATGGCAGATGCAGCAAGGCAGTTAAAATCGCCAGAGGCAAAGAATATCCGGCAGGAATGGACCGATGAGGATGTCGAACAGTTGTTCAACTTCTAAAATTTAATGCGAACTTTTTCCTCCCGATCTACCAATATCCATTAGCATCGGCAGCAAAAAGTTCGCATTAAATAAAAGTTCGCATAACACACCTAATGCGAACGTTCGCATTAGGTGTGAGAGGACGGTGAACACGAAAATAGGAGATAAGCACCTATGATTAGTGTTTACCTCCTACTCGATTGATTATAAATAAGTTGTACTTGTTTTTCGAGTGCGACTGATTAAATAAAGGCGGCGTGTGACCCATCGGTTACGCGCCGCCTTTTTGCGTGATTAAGTGGCTTCTGCTTACTATTGGCTATCTCTATAATCTGAGTGATATGTGGATTGTCCTATGTTATTAGTTGTCAGTTCTCCGGATACTTGACGGATACTTGTCGGGTACTTGTCGGGTACTTGTCGGGTACTTGTCGGGTCTGCTAAGTTTGGTCGATGTTGAACCGTGGAAAGTTCAAGTGGACTGAGAAAAAGAAAGATCTGGGCTAAGCACTAAGCCTAAACATTTTGGTGTTTTAGGACGTTTTGGCGATTTGAATTTTGGTATTAATTATTTTTATACCATTGTTTTATCTCACTCAAATAGAATAAGGTACCTTTGCAGCGCAGATAGCTCTAAGAAGATTGTAATCAAAGGATAATATGAGCAAGCAGGTATTCCAGACCGACTCCCGCCACCGGTGGATGAGATTCAAGTGGACAATGCGGTTCTTCGCAACCATCATTGCCTTGCTATTAATAGTGTTTGTAACCATGTTTTTTATGGAAGGGAGCCCTGGCATGCCCTTCCGTCACGACTACCGTGGTGTGATGTCAGCCTCAAAGCCGTTCCTGCGCGACACGAAGTTGTCGAAGACCTATCGCTCGCTGCGCGACAATTTCCTCGAACAACACATGCACAATACCTACCAGAAACAGTATGACAAGCGCCATCGTTTCGTAGGCCACGGTAAAGGACTGACACAGAAATATATCAACGAATGGACGGATCCGCGCATGGGTGTACGCGCGGCTTGGTATGTCAACTGGGATCAACATGCCAGGCGCTCGCTTGAACAGAACTTGAAGCACCTCAACATGGTCATTCCTGAGTGGCTGTTCATCAATCCGAAGACTTGTAAGCTTGAGACACGGATAGATAAAAAAGCACTGGCTCTCATACAACGTGCCAAGATACCTGTCCTCCCCATGCTTACCAACAACTATGGGGCAGCCTTTCGCCCTGAGGGGATAGGACGCATCATGAGCGATACCAAACTGCGTAAGCAGTTCATCAACAGTCTGCTCACCGTCTGTCACGACAATCATTTTCAGGGTGTCAACCTCGACCTTGAGGATCTGTCCATCAACGACAACGCATTGCTGACCAACTTCGTCAAGGAGCTCTCTCAACTTTTCCACGACAATGATATGTATGTCACCCAGGATGTGGCACCATTCAATGAGGACTATGACATGCAGCCGCTCGCGCGCTACAACGACTATCTCTTCCTCATGGCCTACGATGAGCACAACAGCGACAGCAAGCCCGGAGACATCAGTGCCCAGCACTGGGTGGAGAAGGCTACCGATTGGGCTGCAAAGAACATCCCCAACGACAAGCTGGTGCTCGGACTGGCTGCCTATGGCTACGACTGGCCCGAGGGGGACCCGGCTACAACCGTATCCTTCGACCAGACCATCGCCTCAGCGCTCGATGCCGGTGCACAGATACAATTCAATGATGATTCTTATGGCTTGTCGTTTTCTTATGATGATGACGACAACCAGTATCACCAAGTCTTTTTCAACGATGCCGCCACGCTGTTCAACATCATGCGCTTCGGCGTGACTTATCATCTCGCTGGCTTTGGCGTCTGGCGCCTTGGCACGGAAGACCACCGGCTTTGGAACTTCTTCGGCAAAGACCTGGCCTGGGAGAAGGTAAAGAAATGGGACATGAATAAGGTGATGAAGCTCACCGGTTACGATGATGTCAACTTCGTTGGATCCGGTGAGGTCATGGATGTAGAGTCGGAGCCTAAACAGGGAAAGATACGCCTTGCCGTAGACCCCAACGATATGCTCATCTCTGAAGAGAGATATCTGAGTCTGCCCTCTACCTACACTGTCAGCAAGCTCGGCCACTGTGGACCCAAGGATCTGCTGCTCACCTTCGACGATGGCCCGGACTATCGTTGGACCCCGCACATCCTGAAGACCCTGAAGAAATATCATGCCCCGGCTGCTTTCTTCATGGTGGGCTTACAGATGGAAAAGAACCTTCCCCTTGTGAAGAAAGTCTACCAGGATGGTTTCACCATCGGTAACCACACCTTCACCCACCACAACATGATAGAGAACTCTGACAACCGCACCTACGCGGAGCTTAAACTCACGCGTATGCTCATCGAGAGCATAACGGGGCAGAGCACCATTCTCTTCCGTGCTCCTTACAATGCCGATGCCGACCCGACGCAGCATGAGGAGATTGAGCCAATGATTCTTGCCAGCCGCCGCAACTATCTCTTCGTGGGTGAGGAAGTAGACCCCAACGACTGGCAACCGGGAATCTCCGCTGACGAGATTTACCGGCGTGTCATCGACGGCGTCCATCGGGGCGACGGACACATCATCCTGCTCCACGATGCCGGCGGCGTTACACGTAAGCCAACCTTGGCTGCCCTGCCACGGATCATCAGCACCCTTCAGCATGAAGGCTACCGTTTCATCTCGTTGGAGCAGTACCTTGGCATGAGCCGGGCACAGCTGATGCCGCCCGTGCCAAAGGGAAAAACTTATTATGCCATGCAGCTCAACCTCACGTTGGCAGAGCTCATCTATCACATCACTGATTTCCTGACGGCGCTGTTCATCGTCTTCATCGTGCTGGGATTCATGCGTCTTGCCTTCATGTATTACCTCATGGTCATGGAGAAGCGCAAGGAGCACCAGCGTCATTATCCGGCACTGACGAAAGACAATGCGCCCAAGGTCTCTATCATCGTGCCGGCCTACAACGAGGAAGTGAACGCCACGCGGACCGTAGAGACGCTCCTGAAAGAAGACTATCCCAACTTTGATATCTTCTTTGTTGACGATGGCAGCAAAGACCACACGTTGGAGCGTGTCCATCAGGCGTTTGACGGCAATGCGAAGGTTCATATCCTTGGCAAACCGAACGGAGGTAAGGCCTCAGCTCTCAACTATGGCATAGCACATACTGACTCAGAGTTTGTTGTCTGCATCGATGCTGACACCCAGCTCAAACCCGATGCCGTGAGCAAGCTCATGCAGCATTTCCTCATCGACAAAGAGCATCGGATCGGGGCCGTGGCAGGCAATGTGAAGGTTGGCAACGAGTGCAACATGCTCACCCACTGGCAGGCCATAGAGTACACGACCAGTCAGAACTTTGACCGTATGGCCTACTCGTATATCAATGCCATCACGGTGGTACCGGGAGCGATCGGTGCCTTCCGCAAGGAGGCCATCGTGAAAGCCGGAGGGCTCTCCACCGACACGCTCGCTGAAGACTGCGATCTGACGATGCGCATCGTGGAGAGTGGTTACGTTATTGAGAATGAGAACTTTGCCGTGGCTATGACGGAGGCACCGGAGAAGCTGTCGCAGTTTGTCAAGCAACGCGTGCGCTGGTGCTTTGGCGTGATGCAGACTTTCTGGAAACACCGGGGCTCACTCTTCAACCCAAAGAAGAAAGGATTCGGCTTGTGGGCTATGCCTAACATGCTCATCTTCCAATATATTATCCCGACCTTCTCACCATTGGCTGATGTGATGATGTTCATCGGTCTCTTCTCCGGCAACGCCATGCAGATTCTCGCTTATTACCTGCTCTTCCTTGCGGTAGATGCCAGCGTGAGCATCATGGCTTATCTCTTCGAGCATGAGAAGTTGTGGGTCCTGTTATGGATTATCCCGCAGCGTTTCTTCTACCGCTGGATCATGTACTACGTTCTCTTCAGGAGTTATCTCAAGGCCATCAAGGGCGAGTTGCAACAGTGGGGCGTGCTGAAACGGACGGGCGACGTGGCGCTGCAATAATAACTTTTAGAATATGCGATTATATATTTTCGACTTCGACGGAACACTTGGCGACAGCAGCGCCTTGATCGTCAAGACCATGATGGACACGTTTGACCGGATGGGCATCCAACGGCCTAGAACCGAGGCATGTGTCGGGACCATCGGCCTGCCCCTGGACCAATGCTTTGCCGTCTCTGCCAACCTCGACGAGACACAGAGCGAAGCTTGTGCTGAGACCTACCGCCACCTCTTCAAGATAAATAATGTGCCGGGAGCGGTCAAGCCTTTCCCCGGCGTTGTTGAGACCCTGAAGCGACTCCATGACGAAGGTCATACGCTGGCCATAGCCAGCAGCCGCCGCCATGAGTCGCTCGATGGCTTAGTTGCCGACTTTGGCATCACGAACCTCTTCGCGGCCATTGTCGGAGCCGATGATGTCGGGAACGCCAAGCCCGATCCCGAGCCTGTCAACCTCATTCTCTCGCGGCTTCATTTTGCGCCTCAGCAAGCTTTAGTCATCGGTGACGCTCCTTACGACATCCTGATGGGGCGAAACGCAGGTACCAAAACCTGTGCCGTGACTTATGGCAACGGCAGTCGTGAGGAATTAGTCGTCGCTCACCCCGACAGCCTCATCGATCATTTTGTAGATGTACTGAGCGTTTAATAAGGTTATATAAGGGGGATCTGAATTAGAGAAGTACAGAAGTCCGGAAGTAACGAAGTCCTGTCATTACATTAATGATACCTCATTATCAGATACTTATGCATGCGACTGGACTTCCGGACTTCTCCTATTTTTGAAACCCTATTGCGTTATGTAAAGTAGCCTTTTACAGGTCATCCACGATCGTGCTGCACTTATAAAACATCACATAATGATACAAGTTACTTGCGTAGGAGCGTCGGCATTCCTGGCGACGATCAGCCAGTGTAGGCCGACGAAACAGCCAGTATAGCCCGACGAAGCAGCCAGTGTAGTGGCCGGTCTTGTGCCGGCCACCAGCCGTCGGTGAGGCACCATTTGCGATTACTATGGTATGACGTCGCGATAACTATGGTATCGCGGTGCGATAGCTATGGTATCGCGGTGCGAAAGCTATGGTATGACGACGCGATAGCTATGGTATCGCAATGTGATAGCTATGGTATCGCGGTGCGAGAGTGCGGGAAGGGGGAGATAGTTGCGGTAATAACGGTAATGTGGTTTCAAGTGTTTGTGGGGTGCAAAAAGTGATTTTTTGAGAGATATGCTATAGATTGGCCAAAGCCCTTTCCAGTTGAGCGAGGTCGTCGTCGGTGGTGGACCAGCTCGTTACGAAGCGGCAGACGACCTTTCCGTCAGCTCGTTGCTCCCACTCCTCAAAGGTCACCTGCTTCATCAGTCGCTGTTGCTGTTCGGGCGTGAGAACGACAAACTGCAGGTTGGTGGGGGAGTCGATGGCGAGTTCAACGCCGTATTTGCGGAATAGCGCTTTCATGCGCATGGCCATGGTGATGGCATGGTGTGAGATGCGGCCATAGAGGTCGTCGGTGAAGAGCGTGTCGAACTGTAGTCCGAGCATGCGGCCTTTGGCGAGCAAGGCACCGTGGCGCTTGATGGTGGTGAAGAACCCGCGTGGGGCACGCTGCTGGCTGAAGACGACAGCTTCGCCAAACATGGCTCCCACCTTGGTGCCGCCGATGTAGAACGCATCGCAGTGGTGGGCCAGATAAGGCATCGTCATGTCGGTACCCTCTGCGGCCAAACCGTAGCCCAGACGGGCGCCGTCGACATATAAAGCAAGGTGGTAGCGACGGGCGGCGTCATAAAGCGCGCCAAGTTCTGTCTGCGAGTAGTTGAGACCCAGTTCGGTGGGTAATGTGATATAGATCATTCCCGGCTGCACCTCGTGTTCGTGACTGGGGTCGGCGAGGAAACGCTCCATGTAGTCGATGACCTGTTGGGCGGTCAATTTGGAGTCGGATGAGGGCAGTGCGAGCACCTTGTGGCCAAAAGCCTCCACGGCGCCGGCCTCATGCACGTTGATGTGGGCTGAGGTGGCAGCGATGACGCCTTCGCCGGGGGCCAGAAGGGCGTCAATCATCGTCGTGTTGGTCTGTGTTCCGCCAATGAGGAAATAGATCTCCGCCGTGCCCATCTGACAGGCGCTGCGTATCTTTTCCTTGGCCTGCTCGCAATAAGGGTCGAAACCGTAGCCCGTGGTCTGCTCGTCGTTGGTATCGATGAGACGACGCAGAATGTCGGGGTGCATGCCGTTGTTGTAATCGCTTTCGAAAGAAACCATATATTTTTACTGTTATCTTTTAATTCAATTGTACTTCCTCCATCCCAGTCGGGTGGTCAGCCACATAAAGCCCTTTGAACAACGTTTCGAAGTTGTCCTTTTCATTGATGTCATAGTAAGCCTCAAGCGTGCTGAGGAACAGGCTCTTGCCGAACCGGCGCGGACGGACGAGGAACAGGAAGTTGCCAGCCAGTTCCATTTGCTCAAAATACATAGTCTTATCGACCAAATATTTATTCTCACTCCTCACTTGCTTGGTAACTATTCAGCGATAGGTACGGCAGGGCTGTCCGTAGCACCAAACAGTGCTCGGATTGCCTCAAATGGTGTCTGCTTATGTTTCTTCGCAGTTTCTATTATTGAATGCAGGTCAAAGAAAGCATC
>Ga0256407_10010517_pt1 | contig 12980 bp, 3 predicted proteins | sample RumenRJG_04DNA_FD_193489 | JGI IMG/M metagenome (GOLD analysis project Ga0256407, IMG submission 193489) | Bovine rumen microbial communities from Lethbridge, Alberta, Canada - RJG_04 | ecosystem: Host-associated > Mammals > Digestive system > Stomach > Rumen | place: Canada: Alberta | collected... | reverse complement strand
TTTTTTAATATTATTTGTTTTTTTTGAATGATCTTTCTTTTTTTCCAATATATTCTTTTTTTAATTTTATCAAAAATTTTCTTTCCTTTTTAATTAATTCTTGTTCATATTCTTCTTCTAATAATTTCATATTTTTTTCATATTCATAAAAACTTTTCAAATTTTTTATTTTCAAATTTTTTTGTTTAATTTTTTGATGTTCATTAAAATTATGAATATATCTTTCTATTTTATATTTTGTTCTTTGAGCATTATCTATTCTTTCTTTTTCTTCTTTATTTTGTATTTTTTTTATGTTTAAAGAGATATTATTTTCTTTTTGTTGATTTAAACTTATTATCTCTAATGATTTTTCTTGTTTTATTCTTGATAAACTTTTTTCAATTTTTTCACTTTTAGATTTTATATATTTTAATGCAGATTTAACTCTTCTTTCTTCAATTAATCTTTTTGTTTCATTCATTGAATCTACTTGATGTTTATATTTTTTGTTGAATTCAATTATATGCTTAAATCTTTTATTTTTTAATATTTTAATATTGTTTAATAAATAAAAATTATCAAACAATTTTTTCTTATCATAATCATTTATTTTTAATAAAGATGTTTTTGCCAATTCAATTTCATCGAATGACTAAACAATCATTATAAATATTTACATGTGGAGGACTTAATATTTTTGGTCTTTGTGCCAAATCAATATATTTCATTGTTTAATTTAACTTTTTATTTATTTATTTAAATGAAAAAAATATTAATAAGTATTTAATTTAAAAAAAATATATTTTTTTATGTTATATTTTTATATTTTTATTATTTTGGTTTTTCAATATAAAAAATAAAAAAATGGATTCAGAGTCAGATTCAGAAATAAATACAAATAAAAATGGAAAATTAAATAATTCAAATTCTTTAGACAGTGACAATATTGACATGTATCCAGAAAGTAAGAAAACAACAAAAAAGAATAAAATAGCCGAATGTTTTGAAAATTTATTAGGTAGCAAATTAATATTAAATAATAAATCAAATATGTTAATAATAAAACCATATTTAATATTTGAAATATTAGATTTTATAAAAAATACAACAAACACTCAAATAAAAATAGAAATAATTGAAAAAATTATTATGATAATAGAAAAATTATCATATAATAGTGCAATAATAATAGAAAAATCAAAATTAAAAGATGATCAATCACATCAAAAAATGTATTTTATGAATGAATGTATAAATATTTTAATAGAAAATAATCGTGATTTACAATTTTGTGAAAGTGTTTTAAACTTATTTCAAAAATTAATTAATTATTGTGGTGTTAAACCAGATTATTTTTGGAATATCTTTCAAAAAATGACAAATTTATTTTCAAATGAAAAAACTTTTGATGGAAATAAATTTTTATTAATGTTAAAAATACTTAATAAATTTTTAAAAAAAAGTATTAATGATGGTAAAAATTTTCCACAACAATTTTTTTTCTTTAATAATTTACGTTCAGAATTAAAAGTAGAAAGTGAAGCATTACAAAATAATAATACATCAATTGTAAAAGGATATTCAATTGGAATGTGGATTTATTTAGAAAAAATCAATTTAGATACAACAAATAAAAGAATAACAGATAATTCAACTTTATTTTATATTCATACTAATAAATTTGTTGCTTTTGAGGCAACATTAAGACAAAATAAAATTTATTATAGATGGTATAATTTATTAGAAAAAGAAATAAATGAAAATAAAAATGAAACAAATGAAAATAAAGATGAAAAAAATATTTTAAATAATGATGAAAATAATAACAATTTAAATAATGAAATAAATACATTTTTAAATTTAAATAAATCACAAAATGAAGTTTTTTTATGTGATATAGAATATAATAAATGGATTTTTTTATTATTTACACATAAACCAATGTCTTTTCTTCAAAAACCTCAAATTTTATTATATAAAAATGGTGTAACAAATCCAATCATAAAAAATTATGAATATCCAAATGTTAATAATCAAAAAATTTCTTCAATTGGAATTTGTAAAGATTTTACTGGATTATTAAGTAATGTTTTTATGTTAAATGAATGTTTAAGTGTTTCTTCTCCTATTTCAGATTTTGTTAATTATCCTTTTGGATTATATAATGAAAAAACTATTAATGAATTTATTCAATATATTAATCAAAGTGAAATTGACTCTGATGGAAATAAAAATAAAAATTTAATATCTTTAAAGAATATTTTAACATCATTAATTTTTATGTATTCACCATGTAGAATAAAAGGAACAATTTGTATTGATTTAATCGATAATTTAAATGCTGAAATGTTACATTATAATGAAAATAATTTAGTGGGAGGAGTTTTTTGTGATCATAATTATTCATCTAATTTATATTTAATTGGAGGTATTAGTATTTTTCTCCCTATTTTTGAATTTATTTTTAATAGAAAATATGGTACTCCAATGGTTTTAGAAGAAGCAATTAATATTTTATTAAATATTTTTGAAAAAACTGAAATATATGATAATATTATGAGAGATAGAGATAAAGAATTTTTTTCTTATTTATCTTTATTTATTAAAAAATATAAAAAGGAAGAAAATAATTCAATAAATTTATTTACTCATGAAATTATGGTTAAACTACTTGATTTAGTGAAAATTATGATTAAAAAAGATAATAAAAATAATTATCAAATGTTAAAATCATATTGTCAGGAAATTATATTAAATCCAAAATTAATCTGTCAATTTGAACAAAGTATTCAAATTGAATATTGGAAAAATATTATGGAAATATATCAAGAAAATCTTGAAATAATGTATAATGTTTTTGATGCTTGTGATTTATTAGAATTGATTACTAAATTATATGACAATGATATTAATATTTATTGTTGTAATAATCATTATAAAATGTTATGTGAAAAAATTGATATGAATGGAGTTAATACATATAAACTATCTTCTCCAGAATTATTGATAAAAATAAGTCATATTTTAAATATTATTAAAAAGATTTTATCAAGTTCAAAAAAAATTATTTTAGAACAAATGATAAAAATGATAAAATTTTTATCTTTAGAAATCTCTCCTTGTTTAATTAAAGAGATAATATATATTTTCCAAAATTTATTTGGCTTAAATATAAAAAATAATGATATAACAAGTCAATTTATTTATTCAGAAAAAGATGAATATATCGAATCTTTTTTAAAAAATGGAGGATTAGAACATTTATTATATATTTTAACAATTTCAACTTTAGATATTAGATTTGAATGTTTAAAAATTTTTAATTTATTATTTTCAAAAGACAATTTTTCAAAAAAATCAGGATATAGTATTAAAGAAAATTTAATTCCATATATTTGCTCTTCTTTTTTCCCATTAAAAACACCTCTTCCTCCAGAATCAAAAAATACTTCTAAAGAATTAAATCAACTTTTATTTAATACAAATGAAAATTATGATAAAGATGAAGATGAAAATAATATTCAAAATACAATAATAAATAATTTTAATAATTTTCAAACAAAAAAATCAATAGATAATATATCATCAAATTCATTAAATAAATTAGAAGATGAGTACTGGAATATAATATCAGATACAACAATAATTCAAAATTTATCACTTCCAATTTCATATATTCATGAATATTCAAATCCATTAAATGATGAATATGTTGATAATATATATAATTATTTAATTAGTTGGTTAATGAATAAAAATGATATTCCAATTGAAATTGATGATAATGATGATATAATTTATGAACCTGTTTTAAATTTAATTTTTCAATTAATTATGTATAGTGGTATTATTCAAAAACATAGATTTTTAACTGACTTATATACTTTAACACAATTTAATAGAAAAAATTGTGAAATATTATTAAAAAATAAATATTTTTATCAATGGTTTCTTGATTTGATGTTAACATATCAAATAATAAAAATGACAAATGTTTTAAATAATAAAAATGTTAATAGTGGATTATGTGATACAATATTAGATTCTTGTATTAAATTACATACTACAATTTTTATAAATTCTGTTATTTATGAAGAAGAAAAACATATGAATCAAATTATAAAAATTAATTTTTATGGATTTGGGGATAAAAAAAATCCAAAAGATGATATTAATCATGGTTTAATTTTTGATCAATTAATGACTTGGATGTATAAAATTAGATTAATTGGTGATAATGAAAAAGAAGCTTCTACAAAATTAATTCATATATTATTATTTGATTTAGTTGAAAAATTTAGTGTATGTTTAAAAAGAAAAAACTTAGATTCTATTATTTGGAAAACTTTTCAAAATTTAACAATAGTTTGTTATGAATTTGCTTTAATGTCAAATTTTGATAAAGAATTTGAAGAAGAAAATGCAAATTTTGAAAATATTGAAAAAAATGAAATTATAAGTGAAATAATACAAAATTTAAATTATGATTATTCTAAAAAGAAATTTTCAAATGAGGAATTAGATAATTTAGATAGTAAAAAATTAAATAGAGTGAAAAGTGGAATTCAAACACCAATTTTAAATTTATGGGAAGATAAAAGCTTATTAATAAATATATATAATTGTTATAAGGAATTTTGGAGTGATTCTTTATTTTCAGTTGATAAAGATAGTTTATTATTAGATGAAATAAAATCAATTTCTATATTAATAAATAATAAAATATTTAATGAAAGTCCAAATACTTATGCTGCAGAAATGAAAATATTATTATTTTCAAATGAATCAAAATATCAATTTGATGATATAAGACATAATAATATTTTAAAATCAATTTTAAATATTTTAATAATTCTACTTAGATTAAGTGATAATAAAGATGATATTAGTAATTGGATAAGAGAATTAGAAAAATTTATGTTATTTTTAGTTATTGCATCTCAAGGTTTAAGTATAGATACTTCTAATAGGAAAATTAAAGTCAATGAAGAATTTTTATTAGATGCTCAAGAAAATGTTTTAACTGCTTTTGTGGCAACAAATAATTTTTTATTAGAAGAAATGAATAGTCCTAGAAGAAAAGAATTTAATAATGATGTTCTTAATGAATTTATTTATTGTATAAGAACTTTATTTATTACTTATACAGTAGTAGTTGAAAAAATTTTATTGGAAATTGAAAATGAAAAGTCTAAAGATGGATTATATCAAAGTTTAATTAATATTTTTAATAATATTAAAAATATTTTGTTTTTTGTTCCTCAAAAAAGTTATGTTTATTCTCCAATTAATAAAATTTATAATGAAATTTATTTATCAAAAAATCAAAATACATTATTTACTTTAAATGAAATTAGTGAATTTAGATTAAATAATTATTTAGATATTCCTCAAAAATTTAATGATCAAGATTGGATTTATGCTTTTCAAGATAATCCAAAAATTTATAATATAGTCAAAAACTCTTTTTCACTTAATTATTTTGAAAAATTAATGAAAATGAGATTAAATGAGGCAAAAGTTTTAAAATTAAATCAAGATATTTTTTATAAAGAAAAGAATTTTGTAAACCAAGTTTATAAAAGAATTGAAAAAATTATTCAAAATTCTTTAGAAAATACAGAATTCTTACTTTTAAATGAATGTTATAATACTTTAATCAAAAATAAAATAAATGAAAAGAAATGGAAGAAATATAAAAAAAGTTATTTTACATGGAAAGGTAAATGGGTTAATGAAAATGAATATTTAAATTCAGTAAATGATAAAATAATTAAATTTAAAATAGGTAATCATTTTACAAAAAATTATTCTTGTCCATTATTATATGAAATATTTGACATTTGGAATTATCTTCCACATTTTTCAAAATTTAAACCTGACAATTTGTTTTTAAATATTGATAATGGACAAATTAATTTAATAATGGAAGAAAAAAAAATATTTGATGAAGAAAATATTATAGAATTCAAAAAAGAAGATTATCCAAATTATATAAATTGTTATAGTGAATTAAGAGTTGAGCCTAAAACAAATAAATCTTTAATTTATTTTCAAAATACTAATTTTAGTGAAATTGTTGAAATATATTGTCGATTAGAAAAAATATTGAAATATTTTAAATTATTTTATATGGAAAATTTTGATAAATGTATTATTGATGTTGGAGAATATTATTTAAAAAATTTAAAAAATACACAAGATGAAAAATATATTAAATCTTTTAATAATTGTTGTTTATTAAAAAATTTATCACATGTAAAAGGTAAATTTATAATTTCAAAAACATCAATTCATTTTATATTAAAATATCCATTCATTGATAAAAAAGATAAATGTAATGGCTCTTTATTCAATTTAGATTATGAAAAGGAAACAATAATAAAAAAAATAGAATTAGTAGATATAAAACAAATTTTTAAAAGGCGATATTATTATAAAAAAAATGCTTTAGAAATATATACAATAAATAATAAATCATATTATTTTATTTTTGAAAATCAAAATGAAAGAGATTTGATATTTAACATAATATCTCACTCAAATAATATATCTCAAATTGCATATCCAGATAATTTAGTAAATTATGTAAAAGATTGGGAAAATTGGTCAATTGATACTTTTACATTATTAAATATTTTAAATAATTATAGTGGAAGATCATATAAAGATTTAACACAATATCCAGTTTTTCCATGGATAATTAAAGAATATGATATAAATACATTAAAATCTTTTAATAGTGATTCAATAAGGGATTTAAAAAAGCCAATTGGTGCACTTGGAAATGAGTCTCGAGTATTATATTTTATTCAAAAATTTTCTGATTCTCAAGAAAATCAATTTTCACATAATATAAATAATAATGATAATGAAATGAATATTAATATTAATGAAACTGATGAAGGGAAATATTATTATAGTTCTCATTATTCAAATCCTTTTTATGTTTCTTATTATTTAATTAGATTATTCCCTTTTTCTAATTCTGCTATTGAATTACAAGGAGATGGATTTGATAAAGTAACAAGACAATTTTCTTCTTTAAATATTTCTTTTAATAATTGTATGAATGAAACTACTGATATTAGAGAATTAATTCCTGAATTTTTTTATCTTCCTGAATTATTCTTAAATGTTAATCAAATTAATTTTGGTAATAAAAATGAAATTGTTGAAAATTCAAATTGTATTTTACCTTCATGGTCTAAAAATAATCCTTATTTGTTTATTATAAAAAATAAATTAGCTTTAGAAAGTGATTTTGTATCTTTATTAATCAATAATTGGATAGATTTAATTTTTGGTTATAAACAAAAAGGTGAAGAAGCAATTAAAGCAATGAATTTATTTTTTAATTTTACATATGAAGATGGAATTAATATTGAAAAATACACAAATAATCAAGAAGATTATGAAAGTTTAATTTCAAAAGTTGAAATTGGACAAACTCCATCACAAATTATTAATAAACCTTTTATTCAAAGATTAAATAGAAATGAAAGTAAAAATTCTAGAATTTTATTTGAAACATTAAATCAATTAAGAGAATATAATTCTACCTCTGAACATATGAATACTGCAACTTATAAATCTTGTAGAAAAGATATTATTAGTAAAATGATTATTCATATTAAAGCATTCAAAAATAATAAAATATTATGTATTTTTAATAATGGAATAAGTCTTCTTTTAAAAGCTGATAATACTCCTTATAGTGAAAGTGGATTAATTTTTATTAATGAAAAAAAATATTATTTACCAACTGATAATATTGATAATTATAAATCTAATAATAATGAAACAAAAATTAATATAATTGAAGAAGATAATGAAATTATGAAAGTTATTGAAAGTAATCAACCTATTATAGTAATAAGAAATGGGAATTATATTATTAAAGGTGGATTTTTTGATAGTAAATTTATGATATATAATACAGAAAATACAAAAGAAAAATATATATTTATTTTCTTAGATAATGAAAGTAGAGTTACTAATATTATTGTTGATAATGAAAATGAAAAATATTTATATATTGGAACATCGACAGGAAGATTTTTCATTTATTCAATTAATCCTAATAATAAATCAATAAATGATTTATTAGTTTTTGAAGATATGTTAAGTGACCATACAGATATTATTAATTTTATGTTTTGTGATACAAATTTGAATGTTTTGGCAACAGTTAGTTCTGATAAAACTTGTAATTTATATACTTATCCTTCATTAAGATTATTTAGAGTAATTAAAATTTCAAATGAATTTTATTGTGATTATGTTTTTCTTTCTAATTCTCCTTTACCTTCTGTAATTTTATATACTAAAAAACAAAAAATGTTTTATATATATTCTATAAATGGAGGATTTATTACAAAAAAATCAAATAAAAATAAACAGTTATATTCACCAAAAGTTATAAAAGATAATTATCAAAGAGATTATTTATTTTTTGGAACAAATGATGGATGCATTGTATTTAGACGACTTCCTTTATTAGATAAATCAGAATCCTTTGAATTAAAAGGACAAAATGATTCATTATTTTTACCTATTAAATGTTTTGATGTAAGTGAAGATAGACAAACTATATATTATTGGAGATTAGAAAATTTTAATTTAAGTGCCATTAGATGTCAAAAAGAAATTAAAAATGAACAAAATGAAGTAAAAATTTTTGATTCAAAAACAATAATTTAAATAGTAAAATATATATATATATTTATGGAAATAAATAATACAAAAATTAAAATAAATATTAAATTTGTATATAAAATATATATATATAAATATACAAAAAAATTCTTAATTTTAATTTTTTGGCATAAAAGATGAAGTAAAATAGTTATTAATACTTTCTATATTTTGACAAATAATATTATCTTTTTCCCAATTTTTTGATAATATATCTAATATTTTATAAATTTTATGAATATTATTAATTTTATTAAAAACTAATCTAATATCTGCAATATTAACATAAAATATTGACATATTTTTATTCCAAGTAGTTTGAATTTTCACTGGACAAAATTCATATTCATTACTAATTTCTTTTGATTTATTTTCAATAAAAAATTTTTTTGTAAATTTAGTATTATTATCTTTATCTAAAATACCAGAATAATAAATATTTCTATTGTCACTAAAAAATATACTACATCTAAATCCACATTGAATTTGAATTATTTTTTCATTTGAATTACTTTTTTCAATATTTACAATCGTTGGTATTAAAATACTATTTACATTTCCTAAACCTAATTGACCAAAAGAATTATTTCCCCAACCATAAATTTTTCCTCCGTTAACAATACAAATAGTATGTTTAAAACCACATTTTACATTAATTACTTTTTCATTATAAATACTTGAGAAAAATATATTTTCTTTTGGAGTTATTATAAAAGGAATTTCTTTTATTTCATTTTTATCATTTGTTAATCCTAATTCACCATTTTCATTTGAACCAATTGAGTATAATATTCCATTTTTTGATAATATCATTGCAAAATTATATCCACATTCAATTTGTTTTATTTTAATTCTATTAAAATTTAATAAACATGGTTGTATTAATTCATTTTGAATATTTTTAAAATGAAACCAAATATAAACTTCATTATCTTTTGATAAAATTAAAGTCAATTTCTTTGTAGATTTGATATCAATTATTTTTCCTTTTAAACATTTTATAATTTTTGGTTCTTTTGACAAAAAACAATTTCCATAACCTAATTGACCACAATCATTATTTCCAAAGGAAATAACATCTCCTTTATCATTTAATAAATATGAATAATCTTCATTACAAAAACAATTTATAATTTTACCAAAATAATCTTTATTTATTATTTTTATATTTTGATATAATAAAGGAGGTAAAGAAATAAATTGATTTTTTTTATTATTTGATTTTTCAAAATTTGGCAAAATATAATTTTCATTATTTGTTTTTATATTAATTCCACATTGATTATTATTATTCCATCCCCATGAAAAAACTTTTCCTTTTATATTAATTAAAATTGTGTGTGATGAACCTAAAGAAATTTTTTGAATTGGAGTATTTGATTCAATATTATTTTTATATATTTTTATAAATTCTTCTCCCCAATTTTTTTCATATAATTCTGATGAATCAATTATATTATCTATTGAAAGAATTCTTGCAAATATTTTTATTTTTGATAAATTATATTCATCAAATTCTGGTAATAATTTATTTATTATATGTTTTATTTCTTTATTTTGTTTTTTTGAATTTGATAAATTGTTATTTAAATTTATCATTGAAAGATTTTTATGTTTTGAATTTTTATAGTTTGTATCTATAATATCATTATTTAAATTTTTTGAAAAATTATTATAATTGAAATTTATTTTTGTTCTAGATGAACTATCATTATTACTTTCCTTATTTTTTTCTTCTAATTTTTTAATTATTGTATTTTCAAAAATTGAAGGAAAAATATTTTCTCCAATTTTATCATCATTAATATTTTTTTTTTCAATATCTTTTTTAAAGAATTCTTGATTTATATTTTTCAAAATATTATTTTTTTCATTATATTTTTTTAAATAAGATTGTATTATTAATACATTAATTTTCATCTTTTTATAATATCTAATTGATTGTTGTAATAATGAAAAATTTTTGATTTTATTAATAGCATTTTTTTTATATTGAATCTTCTTAAAAAAATGATTCATTTGAAATATCTCAAAAACTATTATTTTTGAATGATTTTCTCTAGTAAATTTTCCAATTTTTACTATATTTAAATTATGTTTTCTTGTTAATAATGCCAAAAAAAAAGGATTTAATTTCTGCCAAATTTCATTATATTTTAAATATACAATTCTATCAATTGATTGCTTTATTAAATTTTTTGCAATTAAATTCATTTTTTTTCTCTTTTTATCTTTTAATTTGGATAAATATAAATTTAATCTAATACTTAAACATTTTAATTTAAATAATTTTTCATTATTTTCATTCCTTTTATATAATGTATGAAAAAACATTTGTATAATTTTATAATTTCCAACAATTGTCAAATATTTATCTTTTTCTTTTTTTGATTTAAATAATGCCTGTATTTTACTTATTTCATTTACTCTTTTTTTTTTATTAATTTTATATTTATTTACATTAAAAAATAATTGAATCTTATTAATTGATTGATGATATTTTTTTATTTTTATTTTGTAAATAAAATAATAAACACATGTTATAATAATAGAAGATGCTTTAATTTTTTCTTTTAATTTTTCTTGTTTTTTATTTTCTAATAAAAAACTAAATTTTTTTTTCATAAAAAATTTTGTTTTTCCAAATAAAAATAAAGGAGTATTTGATTGAGAAATTAATTGTTTAATATTAGGAATAAGTTCATAAATAATATTTTTTGTTATATCAGGTTTATTCCCATTTAACTTTCCATATTCTGGTTTTAAAATTTGAAAAGATTTTATAAATTCATTATATAATTTTCTATTAGGATAACCTTCATTTCTAACTTTAATTGTATCAAAAATTCCTAAATATTGAATTTGATTGAATAAGAATTTTGGGGTAATATAAAATTCTTTTTTATATTCATTTGACTTTAAACATCTTATATAATGACATTCACATGATTTTAATTCATTCATTAAACTTTGCATTTCTTTTTTAAATTTTCCACTTATGAATTTTAATTGTTTTTTAGAATTTCCAAAATTTAAATTATTAATTTGTTCATTTAATTCTTCTTCATTAATTGAAGTAAAAAAAATCATTTGAATTTTTTTATTTTTTGATTTTTTCATTAAATTTATCATTGTACTTTTTATTTCATCTTTATTTTTAATTACAAAATTTGTTAAATTATATTTTACATCTTTATAACTATGTTTGATTATTATATTAAAATCATTTTTTAATCTTGGTAAAATTATTGATTTATTTTTTACTAATTCTTTTTTTAATAAATCTACAAAATATTCATCTGTTTTATTTTGAAAAGAACAATCATCTAATTTTAAAAAAATTCCATTTGGTGGTAAATCAATTAAATCAATAATATTTTGATTATTTCTATATTGAATAAAATTAATTTTATCTTCCAAACCCTCTTTTTTAAATTCCAAAATTTCATTTTCAAAAAAATCATGAATATATAAATGTTGAAGTTGTTCATTAGTATAATTGATACATAATTGTTCTAAAGAATTATGTTCAAAACATTCAAATCCGAAAATATCTAATAAGCCAATATATTTTATATTTTTATTTTTTTCTTCTTTTTTTTTAATAAATTCAGGATCTAAAAAAAAATTAAATTTTTTAACTATCCATAAAAATAATTTATTATAGATTTCCTTTGCAAGAATATCTCTAAAATTTTCTGCCTCTTGAATAGATAAATTATTTTTATATTCTGTACCAGCAATGATTTTAATATTTTCCGTTAATGTATTAATTAAATCATTTTTTTCACAATTTAATAAATCACATATATCTTTTATTAAATTTAAATCTTCAATTTGAGTTATATCATTTTTTGAAATAAATGTAATATTACCTATTAAAATTACAGATGCAGTTATTTTTAAAATTAATTCAATTTCTTCATCATTAAATCCAGTTATTTGAAAACATTCAATTGTTTCTTTAAATAAATTTCGATCATCAATTGAATCAATTTTAAAGCAATTACTTTTATTTAAATAATTATATTTTGAAGGATCATTTTCTAAATGTAATTTCTTTAATAAATTATTATCTCCAGAAAATAAAATCTGATAAAATATATGGAAATTTCTTTCATTTTTACCTAATTGACAAATCCTTATTTTTTCTAATAAATAAGTTTCCATTGAAGCACTTATAATTTTTCTTTTATCAAAATCTATATTTAAAGTAATATATTTTCCAAATCTTGATGAATTATCATTTCTAATTGTTTTTGCATTACCAAAAGCTTCTAAAATAGGATTACATCTTAAAA
>Ga0256407_10010516_pt1 | contig 12981 bp, 10 predicted proteins | sample RumenRJG_04DNA_FD_193489 | JGI IMG/M metagenome (GOLD analysis project Ga0256407, IMG submission 193489) | Bovine rumen microbial communities from Lethbridge, Alberta, Canada - RJG_04 | ecosystem: Host-associated > Mammals > Digestive system > Stomach > Rumen | place: Canada: Alberta... | reverse complement strand
GAATATATAGACTACTATAACAATAAAAGAATTAAATCCAGGTTAAAAGGAAAGAGCCCGGTGCAATACCGAACTCTTTCTCTTAGACAATAATATTTAACCCGTCCAACTTTTTGGGGTCACTTCATTTGAAGCGGTTTTTTGTTGGATTCAGGATTCTTACTCGCTGATGCCTGAGTTGTCGGGCATCTGCTGAGTCTGCTCAGGACCATAGGGCTGTTGCGGATACTGCGGCTGCTGCGGATACTGCGGTTGCTGGCCGTAAGGATCCTGCACAGGCTGTTGCGGCATCTGTGGCTGCTGTGGATACTGCGGCTGCTGGCCGTAGGGATCCTGCACAGGCTGCTGCGGCATCTGTGGCTGCTGTGGATATTGCGGCTGCTGGCCGTAGGCATCCTGCACAGGCTGTTGCGGCATCTGTGGCTGCTGCGGATATTGCGGCTGCTGGCCGTAAGGATCCTGCACTGGTTGCTGTGGCATCTGCGGCTGCTGCGGATATTGCGGCTGCTGGCCGTAAGGATCCTGTACAGGCTGCTGCGGCATCTGCGGCTGTTGCGGAGCCTGATAGGGTTGCTGAGCGGGTTGCTGCATGGGCTGCTGCGGCATCTGTTGCTGCATGCCTGGAGCGGCATTCACGCCTGCGGGAACGGGTTCGACTGCCGGTTTCTTGTTCTTACCCCTGATGACCAGCCAAGCAATCAAGCCGCCTGCAATCACCAGGAGCGAGATGCCCAAGAGCGGACGATAGAATACCCATGCCAGACCGATGACGATGAGCGACCATGCAATACCGAGCACGGTGCAAATCAGACCGACACCGAAGTTCATGATGCTGGCCAGGAATGGAACGACCTTGAGCAGGATGACCAGGAAGTTGAAGATGCCCTTCAGACCACCGATGACGAGCAACACACCCAGCAGGCGCAATGCCCATTTGATCATGTCGTTTTCGTCCTTGGCCTGTTGAACCATCTCGGCAGCCGTGGCTGCGCCATTGTTCAGGCGAGAGAATGTATAGCCATTCTTGGCGACATATTGTGTGAAGGTGTTGCCCTTGACCTGAGCCATGATTGAAATTTCGTTCTCAGGCTTGACAGCCTTGAAGGTTACACGCACGTCACCCACCTGTACGTTGGCAGGGTCACCATAGTAAACCGTGTTGCCCGAAATGTCGCTGAAGTCGGTGTTTAGGCTTTGGCATGCACGAGCCACGTCTTCATCTGACAAGACAGTGTCGGCTGGAGCCCCAATTGCTGCCTTGGCAAATTCGGCTGGATCTGTATACACGTTTAGATCTTCAGCCTCACCAACCGATTTGATGAAGAAGTCGGGCAGTTTATAAGCACCGAAACTCACATCCTCGGCATAGATTGTCTGGTCGTCAAACTGTGCACGCACGCCATTGGCCTGACGATACTGTGGATCATGGAACGAACCCGAATTGACAGGCTCGTCAACCCACTTCAGGTCGTAATAGTAAGTGGTGACAACTTCTTCGCCGCCACCCAGTTTGTCACGTTTCTTTTCTTCTTTGCGCTCGACCCACTGGTAGTATTCTACCTTGCGGTCCAGCTTGGTAAAGTTTCCGGCCACGGGGAAGGTGCCGTCATTCAAGATGTTGTTGGACACGGCCTTGCTGGTGGCATGCACCATCTTGCCGTCAAGCGATGCATCCATCTTGTCGGGATGCTCCATTTCTACGGTTGCCTGTTGTGCTTCGACGATGGCATCACCGGTCTTGACGGTGCGCCCCTCGTTCCACCACAACAGCACTGTGCCGGCCAGGAACATGAGGAAGCCCGTTCCGATTTGCTTGAACGAGTTGCCCACGCGGGTTCCATAGCTAGTGGTTGTAGTTTCTGTGTAAGCCATAAGTGTTTAAAATTGATGAATTAAAAGTATTGTTAATTAATTTATGACCACAAAAGTAGGAAAAAAAGTTGATATTTAAAATTTTTTGGGCGTTTTTTTTGAGTTTTATCGCTTTTCTTTGCCGATTTCATCTTTCTGCGGCCAACGATTCTGGTTCAACGGCAGTGTGTAGTAGGCACTGACAGTAAATCCAAGTGCGCGTCCACGAGGACCAAAACCAGGGATGTACCATGGCCGTCCGTGCTCGGTGGTCTTGCATTTGAACAGGTTGTGCCACCTCAAGGTCCATCCTAGCGACCAGGGACCATAAATCTTGACCTTCAGTCCGGCAACCACCTCGCCCCACAACGCGTTGCTGCGCTCTCCTCGAATGTTGAAGAAACGGTCTTCTTGCCAATAGGAGTTGCGGTACTGGGCCTCCACGTCATACTTGAACGTGCTCATGCCCAGGCGCAGACCCACAAAGGCCTGATAGTCGGGGCTGCTCTTGAACAGGAAGTTGTAGTTGGCACCCACTTTGGCATAGGGTGAGGGCTTGGCCCGGTAGGTGAAGTGCATGTCTTCGGGGGTGGTTTTGGCCCAGCCGATGCCCAATTCAATGGTGGGCTGCAGGCGGTTCCACATGTTCAAGGTAGCATGCACGTCCACGCTGCTGTGGTCTTGCCCCAATGCCATGAGCACAGGGTCGATGAAGTTGACGCCGAGCCACAGTGAGGTGAGCCGTGGGTAGCGTGGATAGTTGCGGCGAATTGAGTCTTCGCGGGCTTTCTTCTGTGCGGCTAGCGTGTCACCTGTGATGTACTGTTCAATCAGTTCAGGATCCACATCACGACCAGGTTGCTTGACGATATTGGTGCTGGGACGCACGGGGGTGATGTGTCGGCCCTTGTTCACCTGGGTGGTGTCTTGTGCCCAAACCATTGTGGCTACTAGCAGGAGCAGGTATGTTGCAATTTGTCGTTTCATAGCGGTGTCAATCGTTTGGTACATAGATGCGTAGGTTCAGTTGATCGACATGGGTCACATGGGGCAACGGAACGGTGATCGAGTCAATCACGTTATGCGTCGTGGTCACATTTGTGATGTCAAAGTAGTACATCGCGCCGCATTCCACGCTGGCAAAGTATTCCACGGGCTGATAGTCGATGGTCACGGTGTCGGTCAGCGTCAGGTCGTCAGCGGTGAAGGTCAGCCTCCACTGGGTCGAGGTGGTGCCGGCGCGCAGGGGCAAGTGCAGGTCACTCACCGTTTCGTTATTCACGAGCAGGGAGTCGCCTGGTGCCCCGATGGCAGTCACGGTCAGCCCATTTGCCGACAGTTGTGTTGTCGTCCCGCTCGCATAGAACCGTGCCATCGGCACCGCACTCCCATTATCATAGCAACTCCCATCCCCACATCCCGTGAGACATAAGAGTGATAAGATATAGACATAAGAACAAAAGGACAATAAACTTAACTTATGCCTGGCAAGGAGATAAGAACATGAGGTCATATGCTTGATGTTGTCAGAGAATTTCATTTTTGGGGAGTATAGACTCTATATTTTCTTCTGGCATCAAACAATTCACTCCCAAAATTAATAAGGAGACCATCATCAATGCCAGTTGCTGTGAGATAATTAACAAGTTGGGTCTCGAAGGCTTTGGTGATGTGGTCGACTGCTTTCAACTCAAGAATCAATCGATTCTCGACGATGATGTCAGCATAATAGTTGCCAATGAGATGTCCTTTATACTTCACAGGTATTTGTACCTCTTTCTTGGCTTGTAATCCTGAATCGGCTAGTTCGATCATCATGGCCTTCCTATAAACCTCTTCGACATAACCTGGTGTTAAAGCCTTATGGACGCGAAAGCCACAATCAATGACTTTCTTGACCAGTGTATTGATGTCCATATCCATAATTGCAAGGAAATTGTTCTCATTATTCCACAAGACGCGTCGACTTCTTGGCATACATGTTATTGAGTGCTCAACAGAATGCAAGGTAGTCTGTTGTTCTTAGACGTTTTTGTCCTCCTGTTCTTATGTCTTATGTTTGGTGAAGAGGGTGCTAGAGGAGTTCGTGGCTGATCTCGTAGTGGTTGCGCGAGGGGGAGTTGCGCGTGATCAGTTCGCCCAGGAAGCCCGTGAGGAATAATTGGGTGCCCAGTATCATTGCCGTGAGTGCCAAGAAGAAGTAGGGCGAGTTGGTCACCAGCGTGTAGTGATTGCCCACGTGCATGTTGTAGAGTTTGAGCGCACCCACCACAATCACCGCGATGAAGCCCAGCAAGAACATCAGGCTGCCCAGCAGACCGAAGAAATGCATCGGCTTGACTCCAAACTTGGCTTGGAACCACAGCGTGAGCAGGTCCAGATACCCGTTGACAAAACGGTCGAGCCCAAACTTTGACACACCATACTTGCGAGCCTGGTGATGAACCACTTTCTCACCAATCTTGCTAAATCCGGCAATCTTGGCCAGATAGGGAACATAGCGGTGCATGTCGCCATAGACCTCGATGTGCTTGACCACATCGCTGCGATAGGCCTTCAAGCCGCAGTTGAAGTCGTGCAGGTTGTGGATACCGCTCACACGCCGGGCTGTGGCGTTGAACAACTTGGTGGGCAGCGTCTTGGACAGTGGGTCATAGCGTTTCTTTTTCCAGCCACTCACCAGGTCATAGCCCTCCTCAGTGATCATGCGATACAGTTCGGGAATCTCGTCGGGGCTGTCCTGCAAGTCGGCATCCATGGTGATGACCACATCGCCCTGGGTGCGCATGAATCCCGTGTTCAGTGCCGGCGATTTGCCATAGTTGCGGCGAAAGCACACCCCCTTGATAGCGGGGTTCTGGGCATGCAGTTGTTCGATCACCTGCCACGAGCGGTCGGTGCTGCCGTCATTGATCATGAGCACCTCATAGGTGTAGCCATGCTCTTGCATCACACGTTCGATCCATGCCGCCAACTCGGGCAGCGACTCAGCCTCATTATATAAAGGTACTACTACAGAAATGTCCATTATGATTAATTGAGAATTGTGAATTTAAAATTGAGAATAGAAAATGATAGGTGTCGGGACTGTCATTGCAGTTTGGCGAAGGCTGCAGTGATAGCACTGAGGATGCAGCCCGAGAAGGTCACCAGCCAGAAGGTGCTGGTCACCGTCTCGATGGGCGAGGGTAGGGCACCAGTGTCGATGGCGCGTTGCATGCCCACCAGCAACTCATTGCCCTTCAACTCGGGGACGGTGCTATAGATGTCGACAAACTGCTGGGTCACCTCGTAGATATAGCCTGGCCTGACCCACTGCAGCACAGCCCATGTGATCAAGCCTGTGATGAGAGCGCCATAGATGATCATCAGGATGCCCAGCATCCACAGGGTGGCATACTCGCAGGTCATGCCCTCCTCCAGATAATAACGACGTTGCATCCGCCACACCAACCACGGGCCAGCGATGAGCAGCACAATCACTACCCACGACAGGGCGGGAATGCGGTCGGCAAATATCGAGCATACCGAGATGGTGGTCATGAACAACCCCATGGGCACACCCATTTCAGCACCACGCTGAAAGACACTTTTGCGTTCGTCCATAACAAATGATGGTTTTTGTCTGAAATTGCAAAGGTACAACAAAATCAAAAAAAATCGCGTTTTTGGGCTATAATTTTAGAAAAATGTGCTACTTTTGTGCCCAAATTCCGACTAGAATATGCCTCGTACGACACATTTTATCGTCTTGTTGGGTATTGTCATCATCATGGCGGCATGTACTGCCACAGGAGGTGATAGCGACCGCACCAGGCTCGATGGCCTCGACTCGACCTTCCAGAAGATCGAGTCGGTGACACGCATGCAGGCCATTGTCGACAGTGCTGATGCCGCCGACGACAAGCAGGTGCTGATGATGGCACTCAAGCAACTGGGCAAACTCTACCGCAACAACAGTCGTTTTCAGGATGCCATTACCACGCACAGTCGTGAACTGGACATTGCCAGTCGGCTCAAGGACACTGTCGAGATGGTGCGGGCTCTCAACAATTTGGGCACCAACTTTCGTCGCATGGGCATCCTCGAGGAAGCGACCAGTTATCACTATCAGGCACTCAGTTGCTGTGACAAGTATAGCCAGCAAGATGACCCCATCATGCTCAAGAATCGTGTGGTCTCGCTCAACGGAATAGGCAACATCTACATGACCATGGGCAACTACCAGGCTGCCGACTCGATACTGCGTGCGGCGCTGGCCGGCGAGCGCAGGCTGGGCAGTGAACTGGGGCAGGCTATCAATCTGGCGAACATCGGCTCGATACTTGAGCGTCAGGGGCAACGCGACTCGGCATGGCTCTACTACCGGCAGTCGCTTGAACTGAATCGTCGTGCCCACAGCGACTTGGGGGTCTCGCTCTGTCACACCCACTTCGGTGAACTCTATGAGAAGGATGGCCAGTACGACCAGGCCATCAACGAGTATAACCAGGCCTACAGCATCATGCAGCGCAACAGCGACTCGTGGCACTGGCTGGAATCGTGTGTGGCACTGGCGCGCGTATATATAAAGAAAGGTGACTATCCCCGTGCTCAGTCCTACATCAGGCTCACCGACAGCATCGCCACCGCCATCAACTCGCTCGAGCATCAGGGCCAGGCCTTGCAACTCAAGTATCGGTTGTCCGCGTTGCAGGGCGACAGCAAGCAGGCGCTTGAATACTTTGTACAGGCCGATGCGCTCGAGGACAGTGTGCGGGTGCATGGCAACTCGAGCCAGATGATGAATGCGCGCGTCAACTATGAGCGCCAGCGCCGTCAGGCCGAGTTCGACCTCATCAACCGCAACTATGAGAGCGAGCACAAACTCAAGAACATCTTCATCCTGACGGCAGTGCTCATCGTGCTCATGGCCGCCACCGCCATTGCCTTCCTGCTCTTTACGCTCAGGGCACGCCGCCGTGGCGAGTTGTTGCGGCAGCAGGTCGAGCAGATGCGGCAGAACTTCTTCACCAACGTCACGCATGAGTTCCGCACCCCACTCACCGTCATCATGGGGTTGTCACAGCAGATGCAACACCCTGGCACCACTGCCGACCAGGTCACGCACCAGGCCAGCATCATCAACCGTCAGGGCAACAACTTGCTGCAACTCATCAATCAGTTGCTCGACATCAGTCGTGTGCGCAGCGAGATTGGCGAACCCGAGTGGCGCACTGGCAATATTGTCACCTATGTGTCCATGCTCACCGAGGCCTACCAGATACTGGCGCAGCAGCGGGGCATCCAACTGAATTTTGCCGCACAGAGCAATGACATCGTGATGGATTTCGCCCCCTACTACATGCGCCGCATTGTGGGCAATCTCGTGGGCAATTCGCTCAAGTTCACGCCCGACGGGGGGACCATCAACGTGACCTGCGCACTCAACGCCGACCAGAATGTGCAACTGCAGGTGGCCGACACCGGCCGGGGCATTGCTCCCGACGACTTACCGCACATCTTCGAGGCATTCTACATGGGCAAGGCTGTCAGTCATGGCGACATGAGCACGGGCGTGGGCTTGTCGCTGGTCAGCCAGATTGTCTCGGCCATGCAGGGGACCATTGTCGTGCACAGCGATGTCGGCAAGGGAACGGTGTTCACCGTCACCCTGCCCCAGAAGCATGGACATGGCAACTGGCCTGCCATGGAGGGCGAGAACATTCAACCCGCCGAGGTCGTGTCGACTGTCGAAGATAGGCTCAGCGACTCGGACAATAGCGATGACGAGGCGTGTCGCATACTCATCGTCGAGGACCACAACGACGTGGCCTATTACATCGGCACGCAATTGCAGTCGCTCTATAGCGTGTACTATGCCAGCAATGGAGCTGAGGCTCTTGCCAAGGCCGAGCGGCTGGTTCCCGACCTGATCATCACCGACCTGATGATGCCCGAGATGGACGGCTATGAGTTGTGTAGGCGTGTGCGGGCTCATCAGGTGCTCAACCACATACCCATCGTCATGGTCACGGCCCGCTGCACCGACGAGGACCGTATCAGGGGCTACGAGCTCGGGGCTGATGCCTATCTGGAGAAACCATTCAATCCCGACGAACTGCGCATGCGCGTAGCCACGTTGCTCGACCAGCGGCACCAGTTGCGTCAGCACTTCTTGCAGCAACTGGCACTGGTCACAACGCAGTCCGAGACTGTGCAACTGGCCGAGGACGACTCGTCGATGCCTGACGCAATCGAGCCTGCATCGTTGCCTCCTGTCGTGCCTCCCGCTCAGACGGCATCGGCCGATGTCGAGGAACCTAAGGTCGCTGAGCCGAAACAGAACATCAAGGTCATCACGCAGGGCGAACAAGAGTTTATCAAGCAACTTCTGCTGTTGGTCGAGCAGGCGATGGCCGAGCATCGTGTCGACCTTGAAGCAATCGCGTCACAACTGGCCATGACCAGCGCGCAATTGCGCCGCAAGGTGCATGCCATCACCGGAAAAACACCGCTCAACTACATCAATGAGTTGCGCATGGCACGCGCGGCTCAACTGCTCGTCGATGAGCCTGACCTCAATGTGGGCGATGTCGCCGACCGGTGCGGATATGATGACATGGCTTACTTTGCACGCCAGTTCAAGCAATATCACCAGATGACCCCTAGTCAGTATCGCAGCAGCACAAATGCTTGATTGTGTGCAGGATAACCTGATTATGACAAAAATGTCCTAGTGCCGATATTGGCATTTTGTAAGAAATCTCCTAACTTTTGTAAGAAATCTCCTAACTGCGACCGAGAGAACGGCAGTAATTTTGCAACATGAAAACTAACGGTTACACATCGCCCGATTATGCGCAATTGCAACGAAACATTGAGCAGCAGTTGCAGCGCATAGCTCGCCGAGGATTCTCGCCAAAGACCGATAATGCCACCCGTCAGGGATGGTACAAGCGGTTCAGGCAACTCCTCACCGGGATGAGGCCTGTGTGATATTACCTTATTAATATAATAAGGCTTGAGACCCCCACACGGCTGCCCAGGCAGCCGACTAATGCTTGCAAAACGAATCTGTCTGTATTTTGAGGCAGGAGATCTAGCATCTCGGGTAGGTGCAGGACTTGTGTTTTTTTAACATGGCGACATTCATGTCGCGAGGCGGATGAATTGTTGAACTGTTGTCGTCAAAATCAAAAAAAGACGAAAATTTTGAAGAAAATTTTGTCAGTTCAAAAAAAGTTCGTAATATTGTAGTCGAAAAGTGAACAAACTTTTCAGGTCGGCTGCTAAATGGCTGAAAGTCAGTATGGATGTCAGTGACATGAATTTCTATGCGCGGCTTGATGCGATGCGACAAATCGACCACTAGAGACCAGAAATGGACTTAGAGACCGAAAATAAAATTTTATTAACAATTATTAACTATTTAAAACGTTTTAATTATGAAGATTAAATCTTTACTCGTTGCAGGTCTTGCAATGCTGGCAATGAACGCTTATGCTGAGTCGTTCACTTGCGCCTCGACAGTCACTCTTCCCGAGGGCTACACCATTGAAGCTGGTCAGACCGATGCTTCGTTCCAGGAACTTACCCTGACTCGCATCGACGACAACACCGACAACTTCACCAACCTGCAGGTCAACATGTATCTGCCCGAAGGTCTGAGCGTTGCTACTTGCGGTGGCCACAATGACACCAAGTTCTACGATGAGGATAATGAGGAAGAACGTCAGGCTCTGAACATGGCAACTAGCATGCACCCCGATGGTTATTATGTGATTGGTCTGTCGAACGCTACTTATCGTAATGACCAAATCCAAATCACCAAGAACCCCGTCAAAATTGCTCGCATGAAATTTGCTGCTGACGAGACTTTCAAGGGTGGTGACATCAAGGCTTATGTGAAGTACACTGACTACGCTAACAACGACTACACCAACCCCGAGTGCCTCGTCGCTCACATTGAGGGTCACAGTGCAGTTGCTAACGTTGCTGCTGGCAAGGCTGTTGCTGGTGTGAAGTACTACAATGTTGCTGGCCAGGCTTCGGACAAGGCTTTCGACGGCGTGAATGTTGTCGTTACTACCTATGCCGATGGCACTCAGGAAGTTGTTAAGGTTGTGAAGTAATTCAGCATCCTGTAACTTCAATCACACAAGGGCCTCCCATTGCGGGGGGCTCTTTTTTTGGAAACTATATACCTGTTGTTCTCTAGTAGATAAGATATGTTTGTTAACCGTATAGAATGTCGTCGCCGAAGGCGACAATTTAAGTAACCGAGGGTGGAGCGAAGCGACACCTTCGGTTACTGCTAAACAAACTACCTCGCTGTAAGCGAGCACCTTGTAGCGCGTATCCAAATGCTCGCTTTCAGCGAGGATAATTGATAGCATTCTATCCGAGGGTGTCACTACGTTCCACCCCCGGTTACTCAAATCAATCGCTTTCAGCGATATTACTGTAATCGGGGACAACAGGTATATAGTTTCCAAAATTAAAGGCGTGGCTTTTATAGATAGTCAAACGAACTAATTCCGCCAATGGGTATACAGTTCCCTTAACTTATTCCTACCGTTTTTAATAGTTTATTATTTATTATCATTTACAAGTTCCATAATTTTTGGAGATAATCATGTCGTGCGTGTCGGTTGATGGGGTGACGGGCAAGCAGGCCAGGGACTATGGCATCAACATTGCCGGTGTCGAGGTCTCGAGCAGCAACAAGAACAACGTCACAGTCAACAACATCAACTCGGGCTTGGTGAAGTATGACAACGTCAAGCTCCAGAGCAAGCGGGGTGACATCAACGGCGACGGCTCGGTCGACGTGACCGATGTCAACATCATCGTCAATATCATTCTGGGCAAGGACAGCGCCGGTAACTATCCCGGCGAAGCCAACGTCGACGGCCAGGGCGGCATCGATGTCAGTGATGTGAACGCCATCGTCAACATCATTCTGGGAAAAAATTAAGGCAATGCTTGTTAAGTAGTTAACGTGAGTTCGATGAATATAAAGTGCTGTGAACCAGCTCCTCCCCTAAGTTAGGGGAGGTGGCGCAAAGCGCCGGAGGAGTGTGTGGTTACAGCCAGGCTGCTTGGCATACGCCCCCGCCCTTCGGGCACCCCCTCTAACTTAGAGGGGGACTTGCTAACGCATTGACTTCCAGACATAATATTCATCGAACTCACGTTAGTTAGGGTAGTTAAGGCGTTACATTTTGAGGGGTAAAGGTTGCGGTTGTAGGGACGGCGCTCCCGCGCCGTCCGCCCCGACAAAAGGTAATGTTGAATGCTTCCCTGGAGGCGGACGGCACAGGGGTGCCGTCCCTACACAGCCTGGCTGGTCACACGGAATGCCGAAGTCCTACAGAGAGGCCACATTTTAAATTTTGACACACCCTCAAGTTGAGGTAGGCAACGCTTGATGGGGGAACCTAATTCACAGGGGTGACTGGACGATCCAGTCACCCCTGTGTCATGTTCTAGTTTTTTACATTATTTAATATGTTTAATAACATAAAAGGTGCTATATGGTTCATTGTTTCGAAATAATTCAGTAATTTTGCGGTCGCTTAACATAAACACAACTAATTTAGGTTTACCATAATGACTAACATCAAGAATTTCAACGACCTGACTTCGCATCTGGTCAAGAGAGGAACAAGAAAACGTGTTGCCATCGTATGGGCTGCCGACGAGTCGACCCAGTATGCCGCCATCCGCGCGCTCAACGACGGTTTTATCGATGCCATTTTTGTTGGTTGCCGCGAGCAACTTGAGCAACTTGACGAGCTCAAGCCCCATGCCGAGCACATCACCTATGTCGACACTGACGACAAGGACAAGGCTGCCGCACTGGCTGTGCAGATGGTGCGTGAAGGGCAGGCCGACGTGTTGATGAAAGGTCTGATCAACACCGACAATCTGCTGCGTGCCGTGCTGAACAAGGAGACTGGCATTCTGCCCAAGGGCAATGTGCTGACCCATGTCACCACAGCCGAGATTCCGGGCTATGACCACCTATTGTTCTTCACCGACGCCGCCGTTATTCCCTGCCCCACCCGTGAGCAGCGCATTGAGCAGGTGCGCTATGTTGCAGGTCTGTGCCGCGCCTTTGGTGTTGAGGAACCCAAGATTGCCCTGATTCACTGCAGCGAGAAGGTCAACGAGAAGCACTTCCCGTTCACCGTCGAGTATCGCGAGTTGGTCCAGATGGCCCAGAACGGCGAGTTCGGCAAGTGCATTGTCGACGGCCCGCTGGATGTGAAGACCTCTTGCAACCTGCACAGCATGGAGACCAAGGGCATCAACTCGCCCATCCATGGCGAGGCTGACGCTGTGATTTTCCCCGATATCCAGGCTGGCAACGTCTTCTACAAGACTCTGACCCTGTGGGCCAAGGCCGAGACCGCAGGTATCCTGCAAGGTCCCAGTGCACCCGTTGTTACCCCGTCGCGCAGCGACAGTGGCGAGTGCAAGTACTATAGCCTGGCTGTGGCTTGCATGGCCTAATCAATGCATCATTCATAGAGATTGACCTGTAGAATTCCCAATTTTAAATTCATCAAAAAATAATGCATATCTTAGTTGTAAATCCTGGTTCGACATCGACCAAGATTGCCGTTTTTGAGAACGAGAAGGAGCTCTTCCACAAGAGCCTGTCGCATCCCGTTGAGGAGATTGCCCAGTTCAAGGCCATCACCGACCAGTATGAGTGGCGCAAGCAACTCGTGCTTGAGGCCGTCAAGCAGGCCGGTTGCCCGTTTGACTTTGCTGCAGTGGTGGGCCGCGGTGGCCTGCTCAAGCCCATCCCCGGTGGCGTGTATCGCGTCAACGATCAGATGATGCACGACGTGCGCACCAGCGAGCACAGCCACGCCAGCGATCTGGGTTGCCTCATCGCCTACGAGATTGCCAAGGACATCCCCGGCTGCCAGAGCTTTATCGCCGACCCCGTTGTCGTCGACGAGCTGTGCGACTCGGCTCGCATCTGCGGCTCGCCGCTGATGGAGCGTCTGAGCATCTGGCATGCGCTGAACCAGCGCGCCATTGCCCGCCGCTTTGCCAAGGAGCAGGGTAAGCGCTATGAGGACTTCAACCTGGTGATAGTGCACCTGGGTGGTGGCGTGTCGGTCGCCGCTC
>Ga0256407_10010513_pt1 | contig 12985 bp, 14 predicted proteins | sample RumenRJG_04DNA_FD_193489 | JGI IMG/M metagenome (GOLD analysis project Ga0256407, IMG submission 193489) | Bovine rumen microbial communities from Lethbridge, Alberta, Canada - RJG_04 | ecosystem: Host-associated > Mammals > Digestive system > Stomach > Rumen | place: Canada: Alberta... | reverse complement strand
AGGTTCTCGAAGCGTAGCGAAGAGGTTCTCTACACCTCACGGTGCGGAATATTTATCTGCCTAAGGACCATCTCCTATCGGCTCATTGGCGTTTCTAACTGCAAACATAGTAACTGATTTATCTGTTTATGCCTCTATCTTTTTAATCACCTTGGCAGGAACACCACCAACAATCGTATTCGGTTCTACATCCTTTGTCACAACAGCACCAGCGGCTACTATGGCTCCATCGCCGATTGTTACTCCAGCAAGAACGGTGGCATTGGCTCCAATCCAAACGTTTTTACCAATATGGATGGGGGCATAACTCATACTCTGACGCTTGGCTGGGTCAAGGTCGTGGTTGAGCGTTGCCAACACGACATTATGCCCGATGAGTGCTCCTTCGTCGATGGTGATGCCACCCTGATCCTGGAACTTGCAGCCCATGTTGATGAAGACCCGTTCGCCAACGACGGTGTTCTTTCCGCAGTCGGTATGGAACGGAGGGAACATGCCTACCGTCTTGGGAACTTCGCGCCCCCATAGCTGTTCTAATAAATCATGCAGTTCCTCTGGAGTATGGTACTTGCCGTTAATCTCTGCTGTTATCTTCAGTGCCTCCTGCGACAGCTGATGAAACATCATGTGAACATCGGAACCTCCTATGACTGGCTTTCCCGATGCCATGTAATCACGAAATTCTTGTATTGTCATATCGTTGCATTCTTTTTACCGGTCATGTAGTTATCCTGTCGTTAATCTGTCACCACTTCATTGAAATGCTCCTTGCCCCAGGCTATCAGAGCCGTAAGTGCAGGCATCAGCGACTTGCCTGTCTCTGTCAGGGAATACTCCACTCGGGGAGGAACCTCGGGATAGACCTTGCGGTGAACGAGATGGCTCTGCTCCAGATTCTTCAGCGTCTGCGAGAGCATCTTCTGGGAACAGTCCGTCATCAGCCGACGAATCTCGTTGAACCGTAATATACCTGTCTCGCTGGTGTGAAGCATATAGAGCACAAGCATAGACCACTTGTCGCCGAAACGACTCACCACTTGCCTGATAGGACAGGCTAAATACTCCGCTTTAATATCTGCCATAACTATTGAATTTAATGCAAGGACAGTGCAAGCCGAACGCAATCGAGCTTTCTCGGATTGCTGAGGTGCAGCCTGTTCTCGCCGTGTTTGCACGGCAAAAGTAACCAATAGTTACTGAATTACCAAATTACACTTGGTTAATCTAAGTTAACGTCACTTCCGCGGAAGTCCGATAACATCCCAATTCCTACTTTTGGGTAACTATGGCACCAAAAAGTGCCTTCTTGTGGGATTGGAAAACTTGCCATACCTTTGCAGTCGAAATCAAGTAAATATCATTTTAAACAAATAAGAACAATGAAACAGATTGAAACAATTAAGAGTGGTAAGAACTACAGCGCAGTAAGCGTAGGTAAGATGAATGAGATTATCGAGCACGAACTTCCCATGGGACCGAACGTAACCATTCAGGGTAAGGTGTTTGCAGGTCAGGCCGTAGGTGCTACGGGCAGCGAGTTTTCGTTCCAGACGCTCGTTCCTGGTCAGGACAGCGGTTTCCTGCACACACATAAGACTCATGAGGAACTTTACTTCATCCTGAAAGGCGAAGGCCAGTATCAGGTGGACGGAGAGATTTTCCCAGTCAGCGAGGGCACCATCATCCGCGTGGCTCCCGATGGCAAGCGTGCGCTGAAGAACACGGGCAACGAAAATCTGACCATGTTCTGCATCCAGTACAAGGCCAATGCCTTTACTGAGGCCGACAGCCCTATGACCGACGGCACAATCCTGCAGGAAGAACTGAAATGGTAAGCGATATGTTCGACAAAGCAATTCAGTTTCTGAAAGACCACAAAGAGATTGCCCTTGCCACCAGCGAGGGCAATCTGCCTAAGTTGCGCATCTTCCAGATTATGAAGCAGGAAGGGCATGTGCTCTACTTTGCCACTTCTGCCCAAAAGGCTGTTTATCGGGAGTTGCGCCAGAATCCCAATGTCGAGATACTGGCCTATGCTGATAACATTTCCGTTCGCTGCTCAGGTATGGTGAACTTCAATGTGGAGGATGATGAGAAGCGATGGATCTATGAGCATAATGATGTACTCTCGCGCCTCTATTCGAGCTATGACCAAATGGAGTACTTCTGTCTGCCCATAGCAGAGATGGACTATTATGACTTGTCACCCACGCCACCGGTATTCCAGCATTTCGACCTTATTTCAGGAGATGTGGGCCAGGGGTTCATCGGCGAGAGATTCAAGCGGCTATGATGTTCAATGCGGCCACTATTATAAGTGATGATACATTTCCATCGAAATATATCATTTTTACTTTTCTCCATATTATCAGTATAGGATTGTCAAATGGAATCAGAAAAGATACCTGTCTTTCAGATATGTGACCCATTTGGCGAATCTTTCATCAGTATATTCCCTTCCAAACTCCATGAAAAGTTCCTCGAATGTGACAGCCCGGAAAGATCTTCGTCCTTTGTCTGTCAGCAGCTGTTTTTCATAGACAGGGAGGACGACTTCAAAATGCCCGTTCTCTTTCGGGTATAGATGAATATGCGTAAAGTAGTCAATATCCTTGTTCTTCACCATAGACAACCCTAACAGATGGTTCCTCCATATCTGCCTGAAGTCATTCCTGGTCTTAACCTTGTCCGGGTCTTCGGTGAAGCATCCGCTCCATCTGGTGACATTCCAGTATGGACTGTTGTCATCAAGGCAAAACCGCTTTTCCTTTGCTCCGATCTCATAAGAGGCCTCTGTGTATTTCACCTCTATGCCGATTCCCCCATGCTTTCCGTCGGTACTTGTATAAGCGACGTAGGCATCGAATGCAGTCTTGTCCTTCAGGTAGTCCTCATTGTCACAGAATCGGTCATCTTCAATCATTATCTCATCCACAGAAGCAATCCTGGAATTTACCAGGAACTTGTTAAGGACAAAGGCAGCGTGCTTTCTCGTGGCATTGTCAATCCCCATAGGGATGAAGATGTTGAAGGGAATGTGCTCACTCCTGAGCATGTCGACATACATGGACTTGTGCCTTCCATGAAAGTCATATTTGCCTTTTGCCGCATCAAGGATCTCCTTCCTGAATCCCTCATAGAAGATCATCCCTGCCTCGGCATCCTCGTCTGTCAGAAAACGTTGGACGGGAACCTGTTCCTTGGTGCGGGGATTCCTGAATACGCCGCACTTGTCTAGATGCAAGACATTCTTTTTGAATTCTTCCTGATGCCTTTCAGCAAGTCTTTTAAACAAACTTCTGTTCATGATGAAACTTCTCGATAATTATGATTTACTGAGTTGCAAAATTCATATATCCATTCATTGTATGAAAAATGAGAAACAACGCAGCCGTTCCGGCCATCGGATAATTGCTTTTCCAAACTCCGTAGAATAAATAATATAGTGGAACAGCCATAAACTGACTAATCACTATCAACCATCCATATTGATACCCAGAATAGTAGGCTGTCCACCCTGTAAAATTAATCAATAACATTAAGGCTGTCAATGCAAAAAATGTCTTTTCCTTTGTTGTTCTTAATGAAAAGAGACCGACGTCATCCCGAACAATCAGCATTAACAAAGCCATAGTCAACACACCAAGTATATTCTGAATTGTTACAAGCCATTCGATTTCATTCTGCATACACATGATAGGATTGTGGACAGGATTAACCAATGGCATAATAATATATGGGATTTCCTGAATCACAAAAGCTATCATTCCAATAACAGAAAACCCTAAATAATAATTCTTGAACAGATGTCTTAATTTCAGCATTATATTTTCATTTACAGAAACATATTTAAATCCCCATTTAAAAGATAACACATTGCATTATCAGATGGCATCAGGCATTTCTCCTGTGTCCGGCGCTTCATCATACAAGTCAAGCGCCTCTTTCATCTTGTCACGCATATACTTCACGGCATTGCGCGGATAGATGATCCTGATTCCCGGACCATAGGACATGAAGACGGAGTACATCTCGAAGTTGATGACCACGTCAATCCTGAAGATGCAGCTTCCGTCCTCGGGGTTTTCCCTGATGAGCTGCTGGGAACGGTGTATGGGCTTTGTCTTGATGTACATGCTCTGCTCCCTGTTTGCCCAGAATTTGATGCGGCGCGGCGTGTTGCGGATGTTCTTGCTCACGCCGATGACATCATCGAAGAAATGCTCGGAATCGAAGTCGGGATTGTCCTGATACGGTATGTCCACCAGCTCGACGCTCTTGATGCGGTCGAGGGCAAGGTTGTAGAGCATCAGGTTGTCGGCCTTCGAGCCGAACAGGAACCAGCGGTTGCGGAACTCCTTCAGCAGGTAGGGACAGAGGATGAACTCCTTGGGCTGCCTGGCATTGAAAGACTGGTACATGATTCGGAGCGTCTGCCTGTGAGCAATGTAGTTGTACAGGGGATTCAGCAGGCGGATGCCCTCCAGGTCCGGCACGCTGTCGAAATGGATGATGGGCTTGCGGTTGTTCCGGCTGATGGACAGCTTGTCCTGTAAGCGGCTGACCACATCAGCCATTTCCGAGAACTGTTCAAAGCCTTCCAACTGCCGAAGCATGTCAACAGCTTCTTGCATCACATCGTAGTCATTCTGCGACATCGGCATGTCCATAATGCTGAATTCCGGGTCGGCATAACGGTAATACTTATGGTCATAGACCTCTATGGGTGCATTGTATCCCAGTTTGTCTGACCGCATCATCTGGATGTCCCCTTGAACGGTACGTACAGACACGCCCTTGCGTATTCCCTCCATATCATAGAGCGCATCGGAACATGCATCCACCAAATCTTCCAGAGTCCAACGGCGGTAACGGTTACGAAGACAATTATCGATCGTCTTGTAGCGTATCAAAGCATTCTTGTTTGCTGGCATAGCGGTATTCTCTTATCTAAACAACTCATTGATTATCATATTTCTGTTCATGATGAATGACAGCATGTCCCTGTAGATATAGCAGTCCTCATAATCAGTAGGTATGAGTCGGCCATCATCTATGACCAGGATCTCTGCATCTGGAAAGGATAGAATGACCGGGGAATGTGTGGCAATAATAACCTGTGAGCCAGCAGCCACTGCATCCTTCATCCACACCAGGAAACGCAACTGATTGGTATAGGACAAAGCTGCCTCTGGCTCATCGAAGATGTACAGGCCACGATTTCTGAGCCTGTTCATGACCAGGGAGATGAAGCTCTCCCCGTGAGACTGTTCATGCAGGCTCCTTCCACCATAGCTGCCGAGCATTCTACCGTCTACCCTCTGAAGCCGGTCCACTTCAGAAGCCACATTATAGAAACTCTCGGCACGGAAGAAAAAGGCGTTTCTGTAGCCCAGGTCTGCACGTATGGGTCTCAGATCCTCATACAAACGGGAATGGGTTTCCCATGTACTGAAGTTAAAGTTACGGCTTCCCCCCTCCGGATTAAGCCTGAGGATGGTGGCAATAGCTTCGAGCAAGGTTGACTTCCCGGAACCGTTTTCACCGACAATATATGTCACGCTTCTGTTAAACTCCAACGAAGTCAGATCTCTGACCACAGGAAGTGTGAAGGGATAGTCTTCCGGCTCTTGCGGAATATGCTCATTCCTTACTCCTTTGAGGAAAATATTCTGTCCGTTGATATTCATCTCTCTGTCTTTTTTGCAAAGATAACTATTTTCTACGCAATCTATTTGCGCAGAAGTGAAAAATCACACTTTTTTTGAGGTTTTTCACAAAATAATTTCAGCTACGCAGAAAGACTGCGTAGTATGTATCTACCTTTGCAATGCGATCCGGAAAGGGATGCGTATGGATACTGAGCTACGAGGCACCACCCATTAATTAAAAGATGTATAACGATTAAAGAAAGAAAAGACAATGGAAGTAAAGATGATCAACAACCGTCCCGTCAAGATATGGACGAGTGACGTCGAGGAGTCTGCCATGCGCCAGATCGAGAACCTGACGACATTGCCCTTCCTTTTCCATCACCTGGCCATCATGCCCGACGTGCATGCCGGCATGGGGATGCCTATCGGTGGTGTGCTGGCCTGCAAGGATGCCGTCATTCCCAACGCCGTGGGCGTGGACATCGGCTGCGGCATGTGTGCAGTCAAGACCAGCTGGAAGGTGGAAGACATCCCTGCGGATGTGCTCCGCAAGCAAATTATGCGTGGCATCCGCAAGCGTATACCTCTCGGCATGGACCACCACAAGGAAGCCCAGGACGAGAGATACCTGCCACAGGGCTATGACATAGATAAGCTGGAAATCGTGAAGCGCCGTAGCCAGTCCATCCTGCATGAGGTAGGCACGCTTGGTGGCGGCAACCACTTCATTGAGTTGCAGAAGGATGAGGAAGGCAGCCTCTGGATCATGATCCACTCAGGCTCGAGAAACCTCGGCAAGCAGGTCGGCGACTATTACAACAAGATTGCCGCTCATCTTAATGAAATATGGCATTCCTCCGTATCTCCCGACATCAGGCTGCCTTTCCTGGCCAGGGGAAGCAGGGAGTTTGAGATGTATTGGAAGGAAATGCTCTTCTGCATCGACTTCGCCCTATGCAACCGCAGGCTTATGATGGAGCGCATCGAGGAGGTTCTTGCTGACTCCCTGAAGGGAATAGAGTTTGAGCCGATGATCAACATCGCCCACAACTATGCAGCCTTTGAGAACCACTTCGGGCAGAATGTCATCGTACACCGCAAGGGTGCCACGCTGGCACGTGAGGGAGTCACCGGCATCATCCCCGGCTCACAGGGTACGGCATCGTACATCGTCGAGGGACTCGGCAACCCAGATTCCTTCTGCTCATGCTCCCACGGGGCCGGTCGCCTGATGTCACGCACGATGGCTATCAATACACTCGACTTGCAGGAGGAAGTGTCACGTTTGGAGGCCAGGGGCATCGTCCATGCCATCCGCTCACAGGAAGACATGCAGGAGGCATCGGGAGCCTACAAGGACATCGAGGAGGTCATTGCAAATGAACTTGACCTCGTAAAGGTGAAGACCCGGCTGCTTCCCGTGGCAGTGATCAAGGGATAACATATGAAGACGGACCAAGCGGTTCTTACTCCACATGTCAGAGTCCTAACTGTGGGGCGTTAAAAAGAACCGTCATTTCCGTCTTCCTTACATGCGGCGGTTAAGCACCGTAATTGCCATGGAGATGGCCCAAGCGACTGCTTACTCCTAAATAGGTAACTGCTGGTTCGAGTCCAGCCCGCCGCTCAATACAAAAGGTGCGGTAGCTCAGATGGTAGAGCAATGGTTATTGCACTGCGATTACCTTCTTTACAGAATGAACAGCAACAAAAGAACGCGAGTCTCATAAGGCAAAGGGGTTTCGTCTTATACTGCAAGGTCAAGCATGCGCATACTTCATCATGTGTCGCCGGTTCGACTCCGGCCCGCACCGCAAGAGAGAGGTCAAGGACGGCTTACTTCCATGACTTTTTGCTAAAGAGGCTCCATTAGCCGTTTCAATTACCTCTCTTCATGCTGCGATAGCTCAGTTGGTAGAGCAATAGGTCTTGTCTGTGGTGACATTTCCCGTGAGGGACCAATTACCACATACTTCTTACTTATGTGTCGCAGGTTCGAGTCCTGCTCGCAGCTCCAGGGATTATCAACGAGGTCTAAGAGGGACTTACTCCCAATTGCGGTAGTGGCCATAGGCCCTAACGGTCCATTTCAGTCTCTCTGGTTACCTCACTGTATTAACAAGGTCAAGGCTGGCATACTTCAGCGCACCACATTGAGACAGACATGCGACCTGTCGCTGCCAGCCAATTACCTTTTAAATTTAAAACGTTATGAACAACAAGACTTTGACAAATGTAGCTTTGCGCTACCGAGCAGTGTTCCTCGACATCAACCGTAAGGACATCGACATGAAAAGCGAAACTTCTGCTCCCGTGATGGCATTCGTCACCCGTCTGAAGGAGAACGGCTTCTGCGTAAGTGAGCAGCTGCTCCATGCACTGAATGCCGTTTCTGCCGACCAGCTGGCTGAAATCACCGGGTGCATCAACGACGTGATGGGTGTCAAGCTCAACTGGGCACCGCTCGTGAAGGGATGGAATGTGCCTACAGGTGAAAGCCTTGCCGACCACCTCGTTACATGGATTGCCAACATCTTCGGCAAGGAAGCAGGCTTCAAGGGTACGACCTTGCCCTGTGGACACCTGATTCCCGAAGGAACCTTCCCGTTGGAACGCTACAATGGCTGTCCCTACTGCGGTACGCCATTCGAGACCGCCGACTTTGTCTACAAAGGCCAGGCCAGCAAGCTGAAGGAACTGCGTCTGTTCACCATTGAAGACATGCAGAGAGTCTTTCAGTCACTCTTGTCTTCGAGCACTCCGCTTGACGGCACCCAGAAGGACTCGCTGGAGCTGCTGCTCAGTGAGTTCCCTCTGCCCGACAATGCCAACATCACGATGAAGGAGACGGCCATGCTTGTCATCAAGCAGCTGGTTGAGCAAGACAAGGCCGAAGAGGCCACGAAGCTGCTGAAGACACCTACAGACATTCTCCGTTATCTCTGGTACGAAAAGACCGGCTACGTGCAGATTATCGAGCCTAAGACACTCGTTGCCCATGCCCGTAAACTGTACTACCACATGTGGGGACCGCTTGACAAGGGTGTTGACGCTGCCAAGGACATGAAGAAAAAGCTGATGCTGAAGTACAACCGCAAAGCCTGCCTGCGTGTGGCAAAGTGGCTGAATGCCATTCCCATGACTGCCAAGCAGGCCGCCGAGAACATGAATCCCAAACGTGGCATGTGGGTACGCATGATACGTGCGCTTCGTCTGGGTGAATACTCCCGGAAGGATGGATTCGGCCATCTGGCAGAGATACTGGACGTTTTCTACAAGCAGGACTACAGCACCTGGCAGGGACGTGTCGACAAGGCCCGTTCGGCTAACGATGCCGAAAAGACGCTGGCCTTGCTCAGGGAGCGTCCCGGACTGTTCGCCCGTTGCCTCTTCGCCTCCATGCTCCGCTTTGGCACCGACAAGGTCATTGCTGCCTTTGGCGAGGTGGCCGACAAACTGCCTGCCCGCCTGCTCCTCTCGCTCGGCAATGCGGCAGAGGCCTATTTCGACCCGAAGGCCACGCGTCTGGCCCGCCCCATCACGGGTGTTACCCACAAGATTGAGCCCAACAAGCTGCTGGCCCTCTATGACGGGGAAACCCTCAATTCTATGGTTGAAGCCGTGAACAGTCTTTACAAGGCATCCATGGCAAGGCGTTTCGCAGCCCAGAAGACGGAGGCAAAGACCATCTACATCGATCCTGCTCTGTACAACATACCAGTCAGCGTAGGCGACCGTTCGGCAACCATCCAGGATGCATCCTGCGCGCTGATGGGAACCCGCTTCCCCGTCGAGGGCGATGCCGTGCGCCTTTTCCTCCAGTGGGGTAAGGGCCTGCATGCCCAGCACCTTGACATGGACCTCAGTGCCCGTATAGCCCTTCCCGATGGAAAGATTGCCGAGTGTGCCTACTACAGCCTGACGTGTGTCGGTGCCAAGCACTCAGGCGACATCCGTTCCATACCCGAGATGGTGGGAACCGCCGAGTACATTGAGCTGTCGATGCCTGAGCTGGAGAAGGCCGGGGCCACCTACGTCACCTTCACCTGCAACGCATACTCCACCGGTGCCCTGTCGCCCAATCTTGTCGTCGGCTGGATGGACTCTGCCTACCCGATGAAGATTTCCGAGAAGAAGGGCGTTGCCTACGACCCTTCGTGTGTTCAGCACATGGTACGCATCAGCGAGGGCAACCTGTCGAAGGGACTGGTGTTCGGCGTGCTTGACGTTGCAAAGCACGAGATCATCTGGCTGGAGATGCCCTTCACGGCGCAGACTATGCGGGGAGCCGACAGCGCATCCATAGAGGCCCTGCTCCGTAAGCTGGAGGCAAAGCTTTCCGTAGGCCAACTGCTTGCCATGAAGGCCGATGCCCAACATCTTGCCCTTGTGGAGAATGCTGACGATGCCGACGAGGCATACACCTACGAATGGGCACTCAACCCTGCCGAGGTGACACACCTGCTCTACATGTAGGTATATGATTTAGCGCAGATCCTTAAAGGAGGATATAATAAACACGGCTTTTGTTGGTTGTTACCGACAAAAGCCGCGCCCGACAAACAGAATGGTGAAGTCAGTGCTCCACCGTTCTGTTCTTTTATCCAGTCATTTACAGCCTTCCATTCTCTGCATAACTATAGTATTGCCCGTCACAAACAATCACATGGTCAAGAAAATGGATACGCATGCAGTCACAGGCTTTCTTCAAGCATTGTGTCAGCTTGTCATCGACAGCACTTGGACGTGTATTGCCGCTCGGATGATTATGGCAGAACGCAATGACGGTCGCATTGTTCAAGATAGCCTCCTTCAGCAGAATCCGAATATCCACGCTCACCTCAGAGATACCTCCCTGACTCAGCCTGATGCTCTTGATAAGCCTGAAGTTCTGATTCATGAGGATGACGTGTGCCTCCTCCACCTTCAAGTCCTGCATCTTCGGGCGCATGTAGTTGTAGATGGCCGTGGCAGAGCAAAGGTCGGGAGAAAGTCCCATCATGGCAGACTGTCTGCGCCTTCCCAGCTCAATGGCAGCAAGAATCTTGCAGGCCGTATAAGTCCCCACGCCCTCCACCTCTTTGAGTTCACGGAAGTCCGCCTTGCTCAGCTTGGCAAGGTCACGGTCGAAGTTGGAGAGAATCATGCTGCCAATCTCCACTGCGTTATGCTGCGTCGTTCCGCTCCCGATGAGGATGGAGAGTAGTTCGGAATCAGAGAGAGCCTGCACACCGAGGTTCTGAAGTTTCGTACTTGGGCGGTCTTCCTCTGCCCATTGTCTCACACTGAGTTTGATGGCTGTTGCATTCATAATAATATATTGTTTTAGTTTGACTTTCTCTTGAATTGTTTGGTCTTGGCGAGGAAAAGCACCATGCTGACGTCTGCACCTGCTGAAGCCATGCGGTCGATGAATGCGTTGGCCGTCTTGCAGGTAGTCACAATATCGTCAAGTACGATTACCTTTCTGCCACGGAAGAAATCCCCGTCCACGTGGATATACTCGTCTGCGTTGTCTGCCAGTTCATGCACATGGTCGATGTGAGCCTTGCGGCGGTGTCCGAACACCTGCACATGGCCGAACCCGTTCACTGCGCCCGTCCGTTCGCAAATGATATTGGAAAACTCCTTGAAGCGTCTGTCGTTGGTACGTTTGCAGCAGGCCGGTACACAAACGATGATGGTATTTGTCAAGTCCATGGCAGAGAGTGAATTGCATATCTCTTTTGCAGCCCACCTCGTCGCATATGGCTTCCCGTCCTTGAAGTCGAGAATCATGCGGTGACGGTCTATGTCCTCGAAAGAAGCCCTTTTGAGGTATCTTTTCGGCAGGTATTGATGTAATGCGAACTTTATCATGTCAGCGATGTTTTGAAGTTTTTATTGACTGGAGCCAGAGGGAGAAACTTTTTTACTTTTTGCTTGCCCCTCATGGGCAGTTTTTTTTTATTGGCTGTATGCCGTCGGGTATCAACTTTTTACATCGCCATGAAGAAGGCGTACAGGAAAGGGAATGAAGACAAGGAATTGCGGGACATTCAGTCAGGAATACCCAGTTTTCAGCATGGAAAACTGCGGAAGGCTGCCGGTCTGAATGTCACGGAATAGACTTACTGTAAGGATGTCGGTACTTGGCGCATTCACGGTTCGCCTTACCTTTGCGACGTAAAATGTTGTGAATACACGAGTTGGCCGAAAGCCACAAACAAAGCTGGCCAGATGAGAAAATGGGTATCAGCACACATCCCCAATTACCAGAATATTTTCATAGCATAATTTATTATCCAAAAACAAGCCTGTCTCGCTTCTTTCCCGATTCTTTTCATTACCTTTGCACCTCAAAAAAACAAAGAAGAAAATGACAATGGAAAATGAAGAGAAAGGCCAGTGCCCCTGTTGCGGTTCCGATGACGTACAGCCCTGCGACGACGGGACGTTCATCTGCATGCGTTGTGGGGAGACACTGAGTAAATAGTGCCAATTAAATTCCTGAAATGTGCCATCGGCAATTCCCAATGTTTAATCAAGTTTAAGGAACTGTCAGCAAAGTTTATCATGGTTTAAAATCAATGCCATCCTGTCCTCCATCGGGAGCCAATTTGTCATTCGGCACGTTTGTTGCACCAGCGTTCAGTGAGAGCCGGAGCTCAGGCGAAGGCAATCAAGCAACATACGTTCAACTTAAAATATAATTAGGAGGTATTGATTATGTTACCAGTAATGTTTAAAAACAGTTGGTTCCCAACAGTATTTGACGATTTCCTGAACACTGATTTCATGCCTCGCGCCAATACAACGGCACCCGCAGTCAATGTCAAGGAGGACGAGAAAGCCTACACCATGGAGCTTGCAGCCCCTGGCATCAAGAAGGAATATTGCAAGGTAGCCATCAATGACGAGGGCAACCTCACCATCGCCATCGAGAACAAGCAGGAACACAAGCATGAGGACAAGCATCACCACTACCTGCGCCGTGAGTTCAGTTACTCGAACTACGAGCAGAACTACACGTTGCCTGACGACATCGAGAAAGACAAGATCTCGGCCAAGGTAGAGGACGGCATCCTGACGGTTGTCCTTCCGAAGGTGGAAAAGGAGGAGAAGAAAGCCGCAAAGGCCATCGAGGTCTTGTAGGCATATATTCTTAGGTACAATAAAGGGGCAACACCAATTAAAGTGCTGCTCCTTTATCGTTTTTTGTCATTTCAACCTAAAATCCGCAAGCAATCTCAATGGCAATCTCAATTGCAGTAAAGAGCTTGAACACTATGCATCATGATAGTATGAGCGTGAATTTTGTCCGATTTGTGCATACCTTCCCCTTACCCCAC
>Ga0256407_10010511_pt1 | contig 12986 bp, 22 predicted proteins | sample RumenRJG_04DNA_FD_193489 | JGI IMG/M metagenome (GOLD analysis project Ga0256407, IMG submission 193489) | Bovine rumen microbial communities from Lethbridge, Alberta, Canada - RJG_04 | ecosystem: Host-associated > Mammals > Digestive system > Stomach > Rumen | place: Canada: Alberta... | reverse complement strand
AATCTTTTTAGAAAAAGCAAGCAATATAACTAAATAAAATTATGAAGTTTGCTTAAATAGGTTATTAAGAAATAACTCTCTTTTACTCAATTTACTTATTTTTGTGCCAAATGGTTTAATATGAAAAAGAGTATTCAGTATATAGATGATTCTTTTTTATCTCCTAAAGATGCTTGGGATAGCCTTTCTTTAAAGGAAAAATCAGATATGATTAGATCCGGAGTTGAGAATGGAATAACTAAGTTACAAGATATCCGTAAGGCATATAATGAATTTGCTGAAGGGGGAGATAAGAAAGATAGTTATTATACAATCAATTCTTATTCTCCAAGAAATACAAATTCCAGTATAGAATCTGTAGTAGAATTACGTCCTGAAGAAGTAGCTAGATTAAAGGCACAAGAAAATTTTAGAAAATGGGCTAAACCTATTCCGTATAAGTTACCGGATACTTATGGGTATGGCAATATTGTAGGAGTATCTGATATAACAGATAGAGTTTCTAGAGGTGGAAAGGAGTTGTACGATTCCAGTTTTCCTTCTTCAGACTCCAAACTGTTTAAGGACAAAGATGATAAGATATATAAAGTAGATAACACTGCTAATGTAAGTACTCAAGGTCTTACAGAAGTATCTAGACAGGATTTAGATACAATGTTGCCTAAAAGAGACTATATTGGTGGGGAAGATTACAGGATAAAGGTAGCACAGAAGATACCAGGGTTTACTAAAAAGGTAGCAGAAAGAGCACAAGCTTATGGAATCAGTCCTAATGTACTTATGCATAGACTTCTTAAAGAAGGATTTATAGATTATGCTACACAACAATATAATGACGCTGATGTAGCAACTCAAAAAGATCCTGCTTTTTGGAATGGACTTTGGAATTCCAAGCTTGGAGGATATGACTTATTTGGACTTGATTATGTAGGAGATGAATTAATGCAAGGGAAGTATAGCCTTCTTGATTCTAATGCTGAATGGTATGATGAAGGAGAGTGGCAGGATACAGAGGGGCCCGAAGGATATAGAACCGGAAAACATAAAGTAATTCCAGTTAATTTATCTTCTGCTATAGAAATGATGGCTGCTGGCTTAGGATGGAGAAAAGAAGAAATGCAAAGAAAGTACAACCCTAGTCAAGAAGATATGGATGCTTATGTGAACGGTGCCTATAATGCAGGACCATACTCTCCACTATTAGAAAACATTGATTCTGTAAGAAATAAATATCCTGTTCCTGATTATTTTGGAATCCATGGATTAGAAAAGAAATATGGAGGATTATTAGTATCAAACTTACATCAATTAGGGTAATATGAGTAACTTAATAAAGGCATTATTAGCGGTTATAGTATTCTTATGTATAGGGATGACTATCCAAACACAAAGAGCCAAAAGCTTTAAGGATAAGTGGGAAACTTCTGAAGCTAACCTAAAGGCATACGATTCTCAGTTAGGTATAGAAAAAGAGAAAAATGTAGCTTATCAACTGTCAATTAGTCAGTTAGAATACTTTCAAGATTCTGTGCTAAGAGCTTTGGATGAAACAAGGAAGGAATTAAAGATTAAGGATAAGAACCTAAAGGCTCTTCAAGCAGTACAATCAAGTTTTAAAAAGAAGGATACTGTAAGAATTACGCAGGTTGATACTCTTTTCAAGGAACCTTCTCTTAATATAGATACTCTTCTTGGAGATAAATGGTATACCCTTCAGCTTGGATTAAAATACCCTTCAACCATTGCAGTATCTCCTAATTTTACAAGTGAAAAGCACATAATAGTTTCTACTAAGAAAGAAACCGTAGAACCTCCAAAGAAATTCTTCTTACTTAGATGGTTTCAGAAAAAACATACTGTTTTAAATGTAGATGTAGTAGAAAAGAACCCTTATGTAGAGGGAGAAAGCAGTAAGTATATAGAGATACTTAAGTAATAAACTGAAATCTTTTAATAAAAAATATTTGGATTTTAAAGGAAAGCCCTTATCTTTGTGGCATTGTTACTATTATAAACAATTAAAGCATAACCTATGACACCAAAAATGACTAAACAAGACTTGCAATGGCAAGCAGAAAGTGATGCCAGTACAATGGCTAGGTATCAGGAGATTCTTAGTGATAAAGCTAGGATGAACAGAGCTATCAAGGAAGCTAACAGACAGGCTCAAGATCTTAATAAGAGAGCAGCAGCTATGCGTAGTGCAGCTAAAGTAAAATCCTCTTCAAAGAAGTAATATGGAAAAATATAAGAAAGAGCTTGATGTTATTCATGGATTCTCTTTAAGGGAACTTGTTATTAAAACAAACGAACAAGGAATTCAAAAAGATGATATATTAAGCTTTGTGCCCACTCAAGAAGACGGTTTTTACCTTTTATACTTTAAATAAAAAGGTTTAGAGAGATGGCTAATGAAGAGACATTTAATGACTATGACTCAGAGCCAGTAAAATACTGTTCTAGATGCTACTCTCTGAAGATAAAGTATGATGAATACTTAGATGATGACTACTGTGTAGATTGTGGGTGTACAGATACAGCACAAGCATCAATAGAAGAATGGGAAAAGCTATACACTAAAAGATATGGAAAGAAGTTTACCGAAAAAACATATACTGTAAAGGACTCCACTGTCTTTAAAATGACAATACCGGAACTTAAAAGAACGGTAGCCATTAAAGATATGTGGAGATTTCTTTTTGAAAGAATGTATAACAAAGTACCAAATATTTCAAACAAAGCAGAAGCGATTATACTTTTATTTGATAGAGTAATCAAGGACAATAGAATAGAGGAGCTTAAAACTCTTTTGGCAAATAATTTAGAAAAGAAATAATAAACAACTTAAAGGAGAAGAAATTATGGAAGAGAAAGAAAAGAACAACGGAAAAGAGATTAAGATGGATGTTGTAAAGAACGAAAAGAAGGAACCTCGCAGATTGGGTTATGATGAACTTAATAATCTTTGTGCGGAACTTTCTGAACAGAATCAGCAGATGCGAGGATATATAAAGAATCTTCGTGGTCAGATTGAACAGCTGATCAATAACAATATCCTTCAGAGATTGGGATTTTTGTTTGATGTCCTTAAGTATAAGGACCAATTTGATCCTGATTTTGTTATTTACTGCGTTGATGAGATAAAGGCTGCCCTTGTCATTCCGGAGGAAACAGAACCTAAAGATCAGGAAAAGAAAGGTTAATATGGAAACTCCCGACAGAGATAGGGCAGAGGTAAAGAAAATACCTAAGCCTAACAATGCATTTAATATTGAACCGGATGAAGATAAAGACTTCTTCAAATGGTGGTGCATTCTTTTAAGAGCATTCATACCTCTTACTAATAGAGAAATAGAGGTTATGGCCAGCTTTTTAAGAAGAAGGTGGGAACTCTCAAAGCATATATCAGACCCACAGATTTTAGATACTATGCTTATGAGTGAAGATACTAAAAAGAAAGTTCAAGAGGAATGCGATATTACTTTACAGCATTTTTATGTTGTAATGAGCAATCTTAGGAAGAATAAGATTATAGTAAACAATACTATAAATCCAAGACTGATTCCTAATGTTAGGAATGATGATGAGGACTTTCTTTTAATGGTGCGTTTTAGGAAAAGAAAAGAGTAATGACATACGATCAGATTGTATCTAAAGTAGCTGAATCTTTAGGATTAAGTCCTACTTTAACTAATAAGATATATAAAACCTATTGGAAAGTAGTGAGAGAACATGTTAGCTCCTTGCCTCTTAAGGAGGATTTAACGGAAGAACAGTTTCTTGAACTTCAACCTAATGTCAATATTCCATCTATAGGTAAATTATATGTTACATTAGATAGATACAAGCGAATGCAAAGACAACATGAAATATTTGTAGAATTAAGAGAAAAGAAAAATGCTGCACATCAAGAAACTTAAACCACTGTCTACATATCTACTTACTACAGCTAATAGATATGAAGAAGACATGAGAGAAAATGGACTTATTGTTGCTACTCAAGGAGATTTAAAACTTTATCAGACAGTTCTTGAAGTAGGTCCTATAGTAAGAGATATTAAAGTAGGAGATCAGGTAATGATTGATCCTAAGAATTATATGGTAATGAAGTACGATCCTAATTCTATTAAGAATGATATGGATATGAACAAAGTTATCAGATGGAATTTTCCTTTTGTAGAAGTTGATGATGAAAAAGGAAAGGCTAAGGAATGCCTTCTTCTTACCGACAGAGATATTAAGTTTGTCTTTGAAGGAGAGGAAACGAATGAAACCATTATTATTCCGGATAAAAGCATCATATTAAATTAATCCTAAAGAGTAGAAGACTGTAGGAGAGAGCCTGGGCTGTAAAAGGCTCAGGCTTTTTTAAATTAAGCTTATGGGAAAGAACAAATCAAAGAATTATAACAAACAAAAGTTATCCAATTTTTCTAGGACCGGTAATTTAAATAGGGGCATGATAGATGATTTGGATGACGATTTTAATGAGATAAGATATGCGACTGGTAAGCGTAGAAAACTATGAATTAATAGTAGCACCTGAAGCTCTTTTAATTCGTCCTATACGAAGGTTATGGAATCAAGACAGGTCTGAGAGAAAAGAAAAATTCTATCAGCAACTTTCTTACTTGTACTTTATGGTGTCTCCACAAAGTAGCTATTCCTATCTTCTTAGTGAGGAAGAAAGACATAAGGCAATTATAGAGCAAGAAGGCCTTCCTAAAGACTTTCAACCTTCTCCTTTGTTAAAGGAAGCAATGGAAATATATAAAGCCCACACCATTACGCCTTCACAACAACTTCTTAATGCTGCTCTAAATGCTGCACATACTGTTAGTGAGTTTCTTAATGATCCTACTATTCTTAAACAGGAGGATGATAAAGGAAGGCCTAAATATCAAATAGCCTCTGTAACAGCAGCTCTTAAGAACGTAGAAGGTATTGTTGCCTCCCTTCAGAATCTTCAGAAAAAGGTAGATCAGGAACTTGAAGATGCAAGTAAAGCAAGAGGAACTCAAGAATTGACTATTATGGATACTCCATTTGATTAATATGAAAGATTTTAATTATATCAATATAGTTTTAGATATTTACAGGTGTTCTGTACTAGTCCTTGTAGCTCCTGATAAAGAAAGCATAATTAAAGGATATCAAACTGTTTTTAAGAAATTCAAGTGTACAGGAAATTTAGAACAAGATATTGATGATATAAAAGAAGTTCTTAAAAATGACTATGCATATAAAGGAACTACTTTTAGTTTCTCATGTTCTCCTGTGGATACTTGTGTACTTATTTATGCAGATAACTTAATGGAAGTAACTTATGAGATTATAGTACATGAACTATATCATGCTATGAAACGTGTGTGTAGTACACATGGTATAGAAGATGAAGAGGCAGAGGCATACATGCTTGAATATCTTTGTAATCAGTTTTGGGATGCCCAAAATAATTGGAAAGCTAAACATCCTGAATATAAGAAAAACAAGAAAAAGCAGTAATTTTTGTTCAATTAATACTTTCCTTAAGTATTTTACACTTTTTACTTTCCTTTGTATATTTGTCCTCAAATATATAAAGGATTGTTTTTATGGGGTATAATGTAGTAGGAGGTTTTCCCTCCCAACAATTAAGCTTTAGTAAGAAAAATAAGACTTGGCGTAAGGCCTGTGTAGACTTTGGAGATAGTCATAGTGACCTTCATTACAATCTTGCAAGAAAAACTTCTTATGCAATGAAGGTAAATTATGATCTTCTTGAAGGCAAAATTCATATGGATGATTTAAAGATGATTGTCAATCCTTATGGATTAGATGCTTCTTTTATTCCTGATAATATACAGCATTATCCCATAATGAACTCCAAACTTAATGTTCTTAAGGGAGAGGAAAGTGAAAGACCTTTTGATTTCAGAGCTATAGTAACAAATCCTAACGCTATCTCTGAAATGGAGGAGGAAAAGAGTAGGCAGGTTAATGCAAAACTTCAAGAACTACTGGCAGATACTTCTCAAAGTGAGGAAGAGTTTCAAGAAGAACTTGAAAGAGTAGCTGATTACTTTACTTATGATTATCAAGATAAGAGAGAAGTAAGAGCCAATAGGGTTGTAAACCACTATATGAAGGAACAAGAGTTTCCTCAGAAATTTAATGCTGGTTTTACAGATGCTTACACAGTTTCCGAAGAAGCATATCAGTGTGATATTATAGGTGGAGAGCCTGTAATGGAAAAAATCAGACCTAGAACTATGAAGGTTATTAGGTCAGGCAGCTCTGACAAGATTGAAGATGCTGATATGATTATAATAGAAGAGTATAAAAATCCGGGATGGATTGTAGATACTTATGGAGACCAGCTTACAAAGAAAGATATAGACAAGATAGAAAATGCTGGAGGCTATGGAAATGGAAGTTATGCTGATTCTATGGATAATATTGATGTGACTCCAGGTAATCCTTTAATTCCTTTGTTTAGTGATTGGACAGCCGGAGAAATGAGTATTATTCCGGGATTATATGACAGTAACAGTAGTACTTTACTTCCTTATGATTTGAATGGTAATGTACGAGTATTAAGAGTATATTGGAAATCTCGTAGAAAAATTAAGAAAGTAAAAAGTTATGATCCTATTACTGGGGAAGAGCAATTCAATTTCTATCCTGAAACATATATTTGTGATACATCAAAGGGAGAAGAAGAACAAATATTTTGGGTTAATGAAGCTTGGGAAGGTACTAAGATAGCAGATGATATTTATGTTAATATGCGTCCTAGACCAATACAGTATAATAGACTTTCTAATCCTTCAAGATGTCATTTTGGAATTGTTGGTTCTATATACAGTATCAATGGAGATGAGCCTTTCTCTATGGTAGATATGGTGAAACCTTACGCTTATCTGTATGATGTTATACATGATAGGCTTAATAAAACACTTGCTAAGAACGTAGGCAAAGTTATTCGTATGGATTTTGCTAAAGTTCCTAAAGATTGGGATGTTGATCAATGGCTTTACTATATTAATGTGAATGGTATAGCTGTAGAAGATAGTTTTAAGGAGGGAAATATCGGAAGATCTACCGGAGTTATGGCTGGTGCTATGAACAATAACTCTAATGGAGTTATTGACGCTTCTCTTAGTAATGAAATCCAGCAGTACATATCTCTACTTGAATGGATTTCTACAAAGATTGGTGAAATACTTGGTATTTCTAAGCAAAGAGAAGGTCAGATATCCAATAGAGAGACTGTTGGAGGTGTAGAAAGAGCAACCCTTCAGTCTTCTCATATTACAAAGTGGTTATTCTTTGTTCACGACAGTGTTAAGAAGAGAGCATTAGAATGTTTCCTTGAAACAGCTAAAATTGCTTTCAAAGGCAGAAAGGTAAAATTTGATTATATTCTTAGTAATGGTTCTAAGGAAACAGTAGAATTTGATGGTGATGAATTTGCTGAATGCGATTATGGTATTGTTATTGATAACAGCAATGGTACTCAGGAGCTTAATCAGAAGCTGGATGTTCTTGCTCAAGCAGCTCTGCAAAATCAGTATGAGTTGTCAAGCATTATGCAACTCTATACTACCACATCTGTTGCTGAAAAACAAAGAATCATTGAAGCAAGCGAGAAGCGTAGAATGCAACAAGCTCAACAGCAAGCTCAACAGCAGCAAGAAATTCAAATGCAAGAGTTACAGCAAAAAGCACAACTTGAACAAGCTAAGATGGAACAAGAGCTTCTGATAAGTAGAGAGAGGAATGAAACTCAAATACTTGTAGCTCAAATTAATTCTGTTGCAGAACAGCAACGTATGGAAATTATGAATCATGAGGATGGTCTTACTAAAGGTCAAGAGTTGGAACTCAAGAAGGAAGAATTAAAACAGAAATCAAAAGAGTTCAATGACAAGCTGGCTTTAGATAAGAAGAAACATGAGGATGATGTTAGATTAAAAGAAAAGCAAATAAATAAAACTTCAAATAAGAAATAACTATGGCTAACAAGACAAAAACAAAGAGAACTCCTAACAGAGGAGGAAGAAAAGTTAGTTTAACTCCTTCTTCTCCTAAAGCAGGTGTAACAATGCATAGAAGTAGATACAGCTGTGGAGGAAAACTTAAGAAGTAAGACACTTTACAAAATTGAATTGCTAGCTATAAAATTCATACCGATGCTTATAGCTAGCATTGACTTTACAAGCTCTGTTTTATCTTGTTTTGATATTGCATTGCCCATACTATCTTATTTAGGAGGAGTATCTGTACTTACTATAGCATTTTTATATATTACTTCTTATGTCTTTAAATTTTGTTCTTGGCATAGAATGTTTATACACTATATTTTGGTAAGTGATATAATAAGTTACATAGATTATGTTTACGGTATTCCTATAGGATACAAAGGAATGCTCGTTTTTCAGTTTATATTAATGGGAGCTACTTTATTCCTAGTCATTTATCTAAAATTCAAAGTATGCAAGAGATAAAATCAGTATTAATCAAAGCTTTAAGAAGGGCTGCGGATGATATAGAACTTGGGTTATGTGAAATTAGTGATGAAGAAGCACTCAATACTATATCATTATTTGCTCATAGGCCTTTAAGTAAAGAACAGGCTTGTAGATATCTTAATATGTCAAGAGCTACGTTTGATAAGAAAGTAAAACTCGGAGAATTACCTAGAGGAAGAAAAGTTGTAGGATATAAGGAACTCAGATGATATGAAGATGAATTAGATACATATATTCAATAATAGGTAGTCTTTATAGTAATGAGTTAACCTGTTAACTAGTTGATAGTTAGCAGGTTTTCTTATTTTATAGCATCGTTTTTTGTCTTATTTACAGTAGTATATATTTGCATTGTTCTAGAACAAAAATTAATGTTTAATAAATTAAAAAGTAAAATTATGGCACAAAACGATGGTGTTTTTGTTTTTCCTGATGCCGTTGCTAAAGCTTCAGGCATAGATCCTAACCTTTGGATGGCTCTTCAGAATAATGGAGGTTTTGGAGGAAATGGAAACTGGATTTGGATTCTGTTCCTTTGGCTCATTTGGGGCAATAATGGTTGGGGTAATAATGGTATGGGAGGTAATGGCCTTCTTTCTAATCAAATGTTTAACAGTGAAGGCAGGGATCTTTTGCTTCAGGCTATTAATGGTCGTGCTGATGCTCTTGGTCAAATTGCTTCTATAACCAATACAGGTGTAGAAACTGTAAAGAATGGAATCTTTGCTCTTCAGAATGCAATTAATCAGGTAGGTTCTCAAGTAGGTATGAGTGGTCTTCAGACCATCAATGCAATACAAGCAGGCAACGCTTCATTAGCCTCTCAACTTGCACAATGCTGCTGCGAGAATAGACTTGCTATATGTCAACAGACTAATGCTCTCAGTTCTCAGATGGCTGCTAATGATTCTAATGTTCGTTTACAGCTTGCTCAGAACGAGGCTGCAGATCAGCTGAGTGTATGTCAGCAGACTAATGCTTTAAGTACTCAGGCTGAACGTAACACTAATAGTATTCTGAACGCTATTGCTGGACAAAATACTCTTATTACTAAGGAGTTCTGTGACTTAAAGGAACGTGAGCTTCAGAATAAGATTAACACTCAGGGCGATATCATCACTCAGCTGAGAAATCAGATTAGTAATGATCATCAGACTCTTCAGTTCAATAGTGCTTTCCATGCTCTTGATGACAAGATTGATGCTATTGCTGCTAAACAGCCCAACACTGTTCCTGTAACATGGCCTAATCTTGTAGCTGCTAATGCTACTCCTTATGTAGGTGGCTATGGCTACAACGGTTGGGGTAATGGCTGGAACAACGGTATTGTATTTTAATTACGGATAGGAGGTTAAAGGTATGAATTGTTGTAATCAGATTATAGCAACTAATGCGGGTGGTATTCCGTATGTAGTATCTAACAATACCACAGTAGGTACAGAGAATATTAATATCTCTTTAGGTTTTCGTAGAGTTCAACCGGTAGGATATATAACCATTGTCATTGATGATGTTATTCCTGCTGATGCTACTACTACTCTCCCTGTCACTTTTACTATGAATGACATTACCAGGAACCTTGTTCTTCCTAATGGCACTCAAGTAACAGCTGCGGAACTTCTTGGAGTTAATACAATACTTGTACTTAATGATAGAAGTAGAGGTCTTTTGGTGTTAATGTCCCGTACAACAGTGTAAGTTCAATATCAAAAAGTAATTAACCATGTTTTCAAATTTAAGTAAAGGCAGTGTTCTCTATGGTTTAGATACCAAAGGAGGTAATAAAGTATTTACAGCTACTGTTGAATCTGTGTCTATCCCTAGACCTAGATTTATGCAAAATACTTTTGGTCAGTTACCAGAGATGGTAATAGACATAGTAACTACAATTAATGGAGAAAGAAGGGAATTTCAACAGGTTCCTAGTAACAATACAATAGCAGACTTTGGTCCTGATACTATGATTCTTTCAGACAGCAAGGAATCATTGGCTAATCATATAAGGTCTCTTAGACAGGTAAGTAAGAATATCGTGGATAGTGCTCCTATGCATAAAGAAAAGATTCCACAATATGATGCTGCATTATCTGAACTTGACCCCAGTGAAGCCAACGACAGTGCAGTCAAAGAACTTAGGTCTCAGGTAGAAACAATGCAAAGCCAGATGAGTGAAATGCTGTCTTTGCTTAAAGAGAAAACATCAAACAAAGATTAGATTATGATGATAATAAGATTTAGAAGCAGTAAGGATCATGAGGCTTTGCTGCATAAAGTGAAGAAGATGAAGGAATTCACTGAAGACATAGAAGAGTGTCTTGAAGATGCTATGTATGATGATGAGCCTGAGTATCGTGGAATGAACTATCGTAAAGATGGAGAAGATGACTACGAAATGAAGGAAGGTCGTTATGGTTATAGAAGAGGCATGAGACGCTAAGTTTAACCAAGGCGACTGGTTATTAACTGGTCGCCTTTTAATACTTTATATTATGTACTACAAGAATACTGGAAGTTATGATGAGATTCCGGAAGGAATGAAGCGTTATATAAATAATTACGGCTGTCATTTTAATAAGAAGCTTTGCGAGGAGGCTTCAAGCAGAATGTATATTATTTCCAATGGTAAGAAGGAATATATTAAGCCTTATAAAAAAGAGGAAATAGATAATATGCTTGCTATGTATCAAGTTACTCTTCGTAATAATAAATTGTATGATGCGGTATATGTAGCAAACATGTGTAAGGCAGATTTCTTAGGAAAATCTATTCCAAACGAAGAACATCTTATTAAATATGTAAAAGACGTAATAGAAGATCCTGATGCTGAGGAAGGATACATATTTAATAGATTTTATGCTGATTGTGTGTTTATGAATAATCCAATAGAATGGGATGATATGATATGAATACACAGGTGTTTGATATAGAGAATTACTGGAAAGTTATAGTCTTTTATGATTTAGACTATAACTTCCAGCGTTCTATTGCTAAAGTACTAATGAAGGCAGGGGCTTCTGAGGAAGAAGCTTATTCAATATTAGACACTCTTTATTATAATAAAGCTAAAGCTGCCACTTATAATAATACTAAAAGAGGGTTAAGCGTTGTACTATTTAATAAGCATAATGATAAGGAGGATTATGTAAATTCTATTATACATGAGGCAGAGCATGTTAAGCAAGCTATGTTATATGCTTATAATGTAGAAGACAAAGGAGAGCCTCCTGCCTATACAATAGGATATTTGGTAGGTTGTATGTATAGGTCATTCAAGCAACTTATATTAAATTGTACTTAATGAATTTATTATATTCTTGGTTTTCATAATAATTGCTGATATTTTTGCCTAAACTAATTAATTAGAATTATGAATATACCAAGTGAAAGTGTTCTTATTCATAGGGACAAGTTAATAAAGACAGTACAACAACTGTGTGAAGAATCCAATGATGCTCAACAGTGGCAAAAGGCTTTTGAAGTTACAGATACCGGAGGCTTGTATCTTATGGGAGTAGGAGGCTATGATGGCACTAATGCCGATGACCCTGAAACTAAAACTCTTCAGCAAGTTTTAGAAGATATGCAATCATCATCTGAGTAAACTTAAGAGGAAGAGTAGAAGTTTATGCAAGATGTTGTTTTTAATAAGTGCCAAACTCCTTTAGAGGAGCTTGAGTTAGAAAAATGTCCTCAAGAAGTTCAGGAGCAATTTTGGGACTTCTTAAATAATGTGCCGTTTATCAAATGGATGGTTAGTCCTGATAGGCCTTATATATCTGAACTTCCAAGAGACGATCAGGATAGAGCTATTATAGATGTTACCCATCCTCCAATCTTGGAAGGTTCTGATTACTTTAGACAAACTGCTGCTACTTGGGAAAGAAATAAGGGTAAATATACCAATCTTCGTCCCAACAGAAATCCAAACAGCGAGTTTGGAAGATGGCTTATAGAAGAAAGAAAAAGAGGATGGGAGGGTTATCTTAATCCTAATACTGGTATGTGGGTAACAGGTGATTACTATTGGATGCTTAATTACTGTCCAATGCACCTTGTTACTAAAAGAGATGATGGATTAGAGATGCGTACCACAAGACATCCTAAGTTTTGGGATGGGCAATTCCTTGTTTCTCACTATGTTCTTCAAGCTAGACAAAATAAACATCATTCTGCTTATTTGGCTAGTCGTGGTAAAGGTAAGACTACCTTCGGTGCAGGCAGATTAGGAAAGCGATTTATTATAGGAGAATCTGCTGAAAATAGAGAGGATGTACAGTGTATGGTTACTGCTGCTGATAGAACTAAGCTTATAGGAACCAACCAAATTCTTGACGTATTTATAGATGATATAGATTTTTGCGCGAAAAACACTCAATTTGCTTCTCATAGATTAAAAAGTAGTATTCAAGAACTTTATTGGGAAATGGGCTATAAGAAATCCGGAAGTGATGTTGCTTATGGTTCTAAGAATTC
>Ga0256407_10010505_pt1 | contig 12989 bp, 11 predicted proteins | sample RumenRJG_04DNA_FD_193489 | JGI IMG/M metagenome (GOLD analysis project Ga0256407, IMG submission 193489) | Bovine rumen microbial communities from Lethbridge, Alberta, Canada - RJG_04 | ecosystem: Host-associated > Mammals > Digestive system > Stomach > Rumen | place: Canada: Alberta... | reverse complement strand
ATTCGCGACTTCCTTTTTACGCTCTGGGCAGGCAGAAAATTTTGCCAGGCCTGAAAGCAAATTTTTGTTGCCCTGCGTTCCAATTCCATCGTTCTTATTGACAATGCAAAGGTAAAACATTTTCATTGCGGTCTACGAATAAATCACCAATTATTTTTCGAAAATTTTTTCCAAGATGTTGTCATCTTGTCATTTTGTCAATTGTCAAAATCGAAAACAGATGCTGTCAAAACAACCACTATAATATAAATATATATATTTATATTATAGTGAGCAAAATGACCAAGTTCCGAATCGAAAATGACAAATGACAAATGACAATAAATGACAACGAAAATTCCGTGGCAAAAATTTGGTTATCTGGAATATTATTGCTAATTTTGCCACAGAATTATGAAGAAAGAAGAACTATGAGAGCTGTGATTGGAAGAAACCTGAAAGTGCTGCGCGAGGCTAACGACTTGACGCAAGAGCAGATGGCCAGTTATCTGGGCATCGGACGTAGTGCGTATGCCAACTATGAGGCTGGCGAGCGAGAGGCTCCGTTGGAGGTGCTGGAACGTTCGGCATCTTTATTAGGTTGCGAATTGGAGTTGCTGTTCGAACCTGATGTAGAGACGGTGAAGGACCGTATGATGGTTTGCGCTTTCCGCACCGACGGACTGACAGAGGGCGACATGAAGGAAGTGGCACGCTTCAAACAAGTAGTGCTGGAGTATATGAAAATGCAGAAAATGCTTGAGAAATGAAGAAATTAGCAAAAGAAGCCATCGAGCAGTTGGCACTGAAGATGCGGGCACAGGCAGGACTGAATCCGTCTGAGCCTATCCATACGAAGACGCTGCTTCGCAAACTGGGAGTAATGGTGATCTATCGTCCCCTGTCAGAGAAGGCTTGCGGTCTGTCCATGCGCTCAGCTGACGGCAGCGGGAAGTTCATGCTCATCAACTCAAACAATTCGCGCGGGCGCCAGCACTTCACCATTTGCCACGAGCTTTTCCACCTATTTTATGATGAAGAGCCGAAACCGCACATATGCGGTACGCCAGGAATGGAGAGAGAGCCTGCCGAGATAAATGCCAATGCCTTCGCCTCGGCGTTGCTTTTGCCACAGGCAGGTGTGTTGGAGTCGATACCTTCGGAAGAGATTATGAACCGCCGTATCACCACAGCCACGATGCTGCGTGTTGAGCAGTTATTTGGAGTGAGCCACCAGTCACTATGCTATTGCCTGCGCCATTTGCGCCTGCTTACTGAAGAGGAGTTGCAAACCCATCTGGAGGAGAGCAAAGTGATTCAGGATATTGCCACAGAGTATGGCTATGACCTCTCACTCTATCAGCCGGGCAATGAAGGCGTAGTAATCGGCGATTTTGGCGAGAAGGCACGCCTGCTGTTCGAACAGGAGCGCATCTCCGAAGGGCACTATGTTGAACTCCTAAATCTGCTGAAATAGTATGGCAAAGGGTGTGAAAACACAGATTGTATTGGATGCAGATGTGGTGATACACTTCTCTAAGGGTGGTTTGCTCAGTCTGTTGCCCAGCATATTCCCTGACTACGAATACGTGCTGCTGGAGGCTGTGCACGAGGAATTGCTGTCGGACATCAAAACGCAGATAGACAACCAGATAACACTATTGAAGAATATCACACTTCTTCCCTTTGCACCTCGTGGCGAGATGCTCCGCGAGTATGCTATGCTAAGGAGCCGGTTCGGTAAGGGCGAGAGTGCCTGCATGGCCTATAGTCTATTTACACACAACGTGATTGGTAGCAGCAACCTGCGTGACATCCGTGCCTACTGCGAGGAGAAAAAGATAGTGTATCTCACTACGATAGACTTCCTTTGGTATGCTTGGCGGAAGAAGATGCTGACAATCGACGAGGTGAATACGTTTATCGCCGAAGTGAAGCAAAAGGGGAGCAAGCTACCAGAAGTTGAGATAGAGAAATATGTATGTGAAACTGTTTTGTAAGAAATTTAATTAGAACTGCGATATGGCTGCAATAAATGATTTGATATAGTTAAGAAAACCAAAGCGAAAGAATAACATGAATAAGGACAATATAAAAGAACTTCTAACATTGCTCGAATTTGAGCACGAAGGCAACATTTATACTAAAAGATATGATAACGTTAGTGAGCCACTAAAGGTTGATATTAGTGGAGACGGTCATATCTATTACAGAGAATGCGGTATTACCATTGGTCGAGAAACAACCTGCAATCTCTTGGAACCAGAAAACCTTGTCGTATTGCATTGTGTCGATCGCCTCTTATGGAAAGGCTATAGCCCATTCCATATAGAGCTGGAACCCGCATGGAAATTGGGTCATAGTGCCAAGGGTGGTTATGCAGACGTATGGGTTAGGACATTTAAAGATGGAGGATTTGACGGCTCTGATGACGACAAGGAATCTCTGTTGATTATTGAATGTAAGACTTGGGGGCGTGAATTTGATGGAGCATGGGCAGATACGAAGGAAGATGGTGCTCAACTCTTTAGCTATTTCCAACAGGAACGCTCTACGAAGTTCCTTTGTCTTTATACTGCAGATATCATTGATGGAAAGTTAGAGCGAAACTATCACCTGATTAACGTCCAAGACAACGAAGAGAAACTTGCCAATGAAGAATCTGCCAGAAGTTATAAAGATGCTGACAATAACAAAAAGCTTTATAAAGTCTGGCATGAAACCTATCACGACGATTACGCAACTCGAGGCCTTTTTGAAAAAGATATTGAGCCTTATAGAATTGGCAAAAATAAATATACAACCAAAGATTTGGATTCAGTAGATAATGAAACGATTCAGAAAAAATATAATGAGTTCGCTCTGATTCTGCGTCAGCACAACGTTGGAGGATATGAAAATGCCTTTGACAAATTGGTGAATCTCTTCCTTGCAAAAGTTGTGGATGAGACAAGCAATCCAGATGACTTAAATTTCTACTGGAAAGGTTCTGCCTACGATGATGACTACTGTCTGCAAGACCGCTTGCAACGTCTGTATCGTGACGGTATGAAACGTTTCTTGAATGAAGATGTCACTTATATTGAGGATGGTGAGATTGAAAAAGCATTCCGTAGATTCAAGAATGATCCAGATGCAACAAAGAAGACTATCAAAAACTATTTCCGTGCCTTAAAGTTCTTCTCAGACAACGACTTTTCGTTTATCAGCGTCCACAACAAGAAATTGTTTGAGCAAAATGCTGCCATCTTGCTAAAGGTGGTCAAAATGCTGCAAGACATTAAACTGAAAGATTCTGACCAAAATCAGTTGCTTGGCGATTTGTTTGAAGGTTTCTTGAATAAAGGTGTCAAGCAGAGCGAAGGCCAATTCTTCACACCTATGCCTATAGTACGCTTCCTCGTTTCTTCGCTGCCATTGGAAAAGATTATCCAGAGCAGCGAGGAAATCCCATCTGCTATCGACTATGCTTGTGGTGCAGGACATTTCCTGACAGAGTACGCTGTACAGATAAAAGATTACGTAGAGAAGTATCGTCCCTCAATACCTTTGAATGAGTATTATGCGCGCATCACAGGTATAGAGAAGGAGTATCGCCTGTCAAAGGTGTCGAAGGTTTCTGCCTTTATGTATGGCCACGATGAGACAAAGATTATTTACTCTGATGCGTTAGTTCCAACTGAAGATGTCAGGGAAGGCTCATACGACGTTTTGATAGCCAATCCACCTTATTCTGTCAAGGGTTTCTTAGAAACGTTGACAGAGAGCCAACGAAAGCATTATTCACTTTTCAATGAGGGTCTTAATATAGCGAAGAACAATGCCATCGAGCTATTCTTTATCGAGCGAGCTGCCCAGTTGTTAAAGGCAGGCGGCGTGGCAGGTATCATCCTTCCAGTATCAGTTTTGAATAAGGACGGCATTTATGCCAGAGGGCGTGAAATCATTCTTCAAAAGTTCGACATCGTAGGATTGGTCGAGTTCGGTAGTGGAACATTTGGCAAGACGGGAACCAATACCGTTATGATGTTCTTACGACGCAAGGAAACCAACACACCCGACGCAGAGCACTATCAGAATAGGGTTGATTGCTGGTTCTGCAATTACGAGAAATGTGAGTCCAATGACGTTTATGATGACACAGACTTGTTGCAGGCTTATTGTGACCACTGCGATTACAATTGGGAAGATTATCTTGCTTTCCTTTCTGGCAATATGACGGAGAGTTTCATGGGACATGATACCATCCAAGCCTATAAGACTGCTTTCTTTGGCAATCAGCGCAACGCTATGAAGGGCGTTTGTGAACAGGCAAAGGAAATTAGAACAAGATTCATGGGCCGTCAAAATACCCAAACATACAGAAGACTATCTGAAGATGATAAGAGAAAGCAAGAGGCTAAAGCATTCTTGCAATTTGTCATTGCCATTGAGAAAGAAAAGGTGTACTATTTCATCTTAGCTAAGACAACGCCCAATCCTGTGGTTATCGTCAAGTCGCCTTCAGGAAGCACAAATATCAAACGTTTCCTTGGCTATGAATGGAGCGACAGCAAGGGCAACGAGGGCATCAAGTACCTAAACGTTGCAACGCAAAGTTCGTTAGACGATGAGGGTAATGGCGAAGATGACGACACCATGCATCAAATTGAAGGTATAAAGGGAATTCAGACGCCCTTATTCAATCCTAAGGATTTAAGAGATATCTCTAAAATCAATTCTATAATTAGAGCAAACTATCTAGGAGAAGAAATATCCATACCAGATGATTTGGCGGAGACTGTTACAATGGGAAATCTATATGATCTTATGGAGTTTAAACAAACTGCATTTGATAAAACAATAAAGATGAAGGCCTCATTGAAAATGACGGTAGAAAGTAAGTATGAAATAATACCGTTAAAAAAATACTGTGTAGCTATCAATCCTTCAAAAGAAGAATTTAGAGATATTGACCCGCAAACTCATGTGTCATTTATAGAAATGTCATCATTAGGGTTTGGTCGGATTAATTCCATGGAAGAAAAGACCCTTCGTGAACTATCTTCTGGTGGTTATACTAATTTTAGAGAGAATGATGTTCTCATTGCTAAAATTACTCCTTGTATGGAAAATGGAAAATGTTGCTTGGCAGAAGGATTAATTAATGGGTTGGGCCTTGGAAGTACAGAATATCATGTCTTTAGGACTTCTTCAAGGAACAGAGCGAAATACCTGTTTGAATATTTAAATAGAGAGGAGGTTAGGAGAATTGCGGCAACAAATATGACGGGAGCGAGTGGACATCGGCGTGTTCCAGAATTTTTCTACGTTCAAATGCCTATTCCCAATGTTCCAAATAATGTAATCGATGAACTAGTGGGAGAGCTTGATACGATAGATGTAGACATTAATGATGACTCTTCTCGTATTATCACAATAGAGAAAGAAATTGAAGAAATGTTGCGGAATTCTCAAATAAATGCTCATACATCCATCAATCTCAGTCGTGTAGACTTGTTTGAAATATCCATTGGACGCCGTGTCTTAAAGTCAGAGATTGTGAAAGACGGAGTGTATGACGTATTTAGTGCCAATGTGTTTGAACCATTTGGCAAAACCAATCACTCTGTGCTTTCAGACTTCTCGAAGCCGTCTGTGCTTTGGGGCATAGATGGTGACTGGATGGTAAATTATCGAGATGCAGAAAAACCGTTCAATCCGACTGATCATTGTGGCGTAATTAGAGTGTTGGATGAAACCGTTGTAAACCCCAAATATCTGGTCTACCCTCTTCTGAAAGCAGGAGAGACAGAGCGATTTTCACGTTCTAACCGCGCGTCAACAGAACGCGTCAAAACTCTCTCTATAATGTTGCCAGACATTAAGACGCAGAACGAGGTGGCGCAGCAGCTCATTGATATGGAGGCTGAGATTGTAAACCTTAAGAGTAAGATGCAGGATTGTATAACAAAGAAACAGGACATATTGGATAAGTACTTAAAATAGGATATGGACAACATAGAAATATCAAAGACATCTGGCGCGGAGTTTATTTCACATCAACTCCTCAAATTTGTCGTCAATCCTAATCCTATGGCTGCATTGGTAAATGGCTTTTGTGACTATCTAAACATGTTGCAGGTCAATAACATTATTGATGTATTGGAAAAGCTAAAAGATAAAATTGCTTTCGTCGAAGAGCAGATAATTGGGAAACTATATGTTGATCCACCTGTGTTCAAAAATGATATATTGCCTACATTGCAGAAGGCAAAAGATGAATTGAGCGCAGAAAAGCGTAAAATGTATGCCACATACATAATGGCATGTATTCATCCTGATAGTTTAGATTGCAGCAACAGGTTTATTTATACAAATTTGCTTGATCAATTAGATTATTTGAGTATCTTCATCCTTAAGCAATTGGATTATTATACCAAAGAAATGAGTATTATTGAGAAAATTGGAACAAGTTACGATAAGGAAGTTGTTCTGGTACACCTCTGGGGATTACAACCTTGTGGTTTAATAGAAAAAATTAGTGCCCAAGAACTTGAGAGTTTAAATAAAAGCAGAGGAAATATTAGAATGAGGCATCCGGAGAGCGTTTTCTTTTATAGACGAACGGGCTTAGGCAATAGTTTCTTGAATTTCATTGTTAAAGGAATGCCAGAAGATAATATAAAATAACCATAGCAATATGAACAACATAGATATAAAAGATTACATTCAGGATGCGTTCATCAGTCCATTGGAACGACTGATGAATGGGGACAACGGGGAGAAAGCAGTGAACCTCTATGAGAAGTACTATAGGCAAGGTGGCTATCCACCTAAGGACGCCGCTTATAAGAGTATGCTGCATGAGTTGATGGTGCCTTACTACGATATGTATCTGAACGGCGACTACCATTTGTGTAAGCCCAATATGGAGTTTATACGTTTGCAGATGAAGCGCGCTATTGATGACGATGACCAGTTCGGGAAGTGGGCTTCTGAGCAGGACTTGATTATCTCTGCTGAGGGTTGGGGTGACAACCTGAAACGTATTCCTGAGGATGAGCGCATAAAGAAACAATACTTCTATGTGTTGAAAGCCCTGTTGCAGACTGATTGCCAGCAGGATTGGCACCGACTGTCGGAAGAACTGAAGGAAATGCTGTTCAAGGCAGAGGTTTACAGCGACTATAAGACCGACGAGGTGCTATGCGTGCTGCATGCCTTTGCGATGATTATGCAGCAGGAATGGACAAAGGAGAAAAAAGCAGAAAATCTGGAACTGCTGCGACAACAATGGAAATTCATGAAGCATTACTATTCGGTTATGACCAGGCATATCGTTGGCGTGAAGTGGACGCAGTTTGATAAAGTTGCCGAGACTGTCATGAAATCCAGCCAGTCGTTCAAACCCCACATGCACATTTTTTATAGTGGATTTATATACTGCCTGGACGAACTGCATCTTGACAAGAAGCATCAGCGTAAGATGGATAAAATATGCAGTCAGATGCAGGAGGAGATAACCAGATGTGAGCCGTCAGATCTGCTCTATGAGTTGTGTGATGCTATCTTCCCTGAGGATTTCCAGCGTCTGCTGCGCGAGAACAGACCAAAGAGCTATAAGGAGATAGAGGACGAGAGTAATCAGAAAGATGAACTCATTCAGCAGCTGAAAGACCAATCGAACCGTACTCGCAAAGAGTTGGAGAAATCGAGGGAGATAATTGAGAAAATGGTATTGTCATCAATCCCCATCGAGGATGTCGATGCCGAGTTGGAGCAATATCCTCCAGGTACGGCGTGGGATATGCTTATAAACCTCAATGCAAATCCTATTATCAGTATGCAGAAAGCGTGGCGTGAGCACTATCCGGAATTACTCAAGAAATACCGCAAGCGTCTGATGGAGCCCATCGAGCAACAAAAGGAATTGACGGAATCGATGATGAAAGTGGCTGAGCGTCCAACATATAATTATGAGTCGGGGGCAACGCACGACGATAAACGAAGTCAACTGCTACTGGGAGAAGAAAAGGAGAAGATAGTACGATTAAAAAGACTGAGCAATGAGTGATAATTATCATTATGAGGACGGGGCCATTCATCATGACCACAAAAAAGTACTCCATATAGACACGGTGAATGGTGGCGATATGGAGAAGTTGCTATCTGCTTTCTTCAAAGCTGATGCTGAGGAGGCGGTGATTGTTGGTGCAGAGAAAGATACCGACAGCAAAACGAAGCCGGAATCAAGTATTAACGCGAATACCATATCAAATGGGAGCGATAATACTCTTTCCGCAAATCGTCAGTCTATTCTTGACCAATTACAGGATTACGCTGACCAGGGCGACTGGGCGAATGGCATCACGTCAGAGAATGTAAAAGCAATGCTGAAAGCTGTGTTGGGTGTGGATGAGAACTTGTCGGCAAAGGAAGCTGAACAGTCAGAGACGCTGTGGCGCCTGTTGGAAAGCGGGCGCGGTGACCGCGTGAAGATAGTGTGGCAGAATATGGTGGGTTATCTGGACGATAGGAAACTGTTCCGTCTGAAGGGATCGCCGGCACTGAACAAGGATTTCTTTGGCGACGACAAGGGCTATACCAATATCGACAAGGGGCGTCCCAGCAAGGGCTTGATGACTGCCGACTTTGAGAGTATCATACCTTTATTGGATGCCTACTGCCCGGAAAAGTAATCTGACATAATCTGAGCGATATTTACAGGTGCTCGATTCTCAATTTTTGAGAGTCGGGCGCTTTTTGTTTTGTGTTGATTTTGAGGAAGTTGCGCTGTACGAGTGAAAATAATCTGAGATTTTTTGCTCAGATTTGCACGGATTATCAGCTTATGTACCTTTGCCATCGCAAACAAGTTGCAACGGCGTCAACAAACAAAACAAGAAAGAAGTTATGAGATACAAATTGGTAATTCAAGCATTGAGGGAATCCTCAGACAACAACGTCCTAGCTTTTCTGAAGGACGTGGAGAAGATGAAACGACTGACGGCTGAAGAACGTCAGCACTATCTGGCTAACCGTGAAGAAGCGGATGCTGTAAACATCCTCGTGAAAGACTTTATACCTTATATCATGAAGGTAGCCTATATGCATCGTCAGAAGACCAGCACCTTGTCCGTTCTGGATCTGATAAACGAGGGTGTCGTTGGGGCTTATACTGCCTTTGAGAAATGCAATTCTCACGGTAAGAAGATGGTCAACACGGTCAGGGTCTATATCAACAAATACATCAGTCAGCTTGTTGAGAAGAAAGACGTTTCGGAAACGGCTGAGTTCATCATTGAAGAAACGGTGTCGGACGATAATGAGGAATGGTGTGGCGATCATGCTATCATCAAGGGAATAGACCGAGCACGTGAACGTAAACTCCTAACACAATTGCTATCGGATAAGATGGGAGAACGTAAGGCAAGCATCATCATCGCCTATTACATGCACGAGGATGCAGACTTGAAAACGCTATCGAAGCAATATGGTATCAGCTATGAGAGAATCCGCCAGATAGTCCACAATTTTGGGAAACTCTATACGAATGCAGGTAATTTGTGGGAACAGCTCTCATCGGATTTCAATCTGCCCGTATCTGAAAGACAATTCTATCAATAAACACCCTGTAAAGGGAATATCGTAATTCATCTATTAACAATTAATTTCATTCCGTTATGGAAACAACAATTTTAAAAGTGGTACGCCAGGGCGAGGCCTTCAGCGTACAGTCGGCTAAAGCCGAAACAGGTACTGTTCAGAAGTGCAACATCGTGTTGCGCGAACTGGGTGGTAAGTTTGAAAACGAGTATGTGTGCGCCATGCTGGGCAATCTGGCGGCGTGCAGGTTCTACGAGGGCGATGTGGTTATCGCAACGCTCCGCTTCTCTACACACGAATATCAGGGGCAGACATTCCAAGAGGTGCTGGCTACTGACATCGTGAAAGTAAACAAATAAATAAGTAATCGGGCGAAGGAGAGCGAGGAAATGTGTCCGGACGAATGAGCTCAACTAAACCCCCGCAATTCCAAGCTCACAAATTTCGAACGATTATGAAAAAGATTATCATTTCTACTGAGAGACAAGTAACGCTGGATGGTATGATGACCATCGGCATGTTGGAGAACGGACGCAAGACGGCAGACTTCCAGTGCTGCGAGGATATTGAGATGGAAACGTTCTCAGGAACTTTCAAGGTGCAGGGCATGCGCGACGGCAACGTGTATTTGACCGAATGTCCCAAGCGCATACGCAACAAGGCAATCTTCCGCGACGACAATGCTTCGCTGTCGCAGGGACAGGACAGACGCTGGTACTTCTACTTCTCGCTCGACGAGGATGAGCTGGAGCTGTTGCCCGAAAAACTGGTGCGTCAGGCAAGTGCGATAGCGCAGAAGGTGATTCGCGAACTGATTAAAGGAAGGGGGTACAGACTATGATATCGTACTGCAAGAATGGCAAGTCAGCGCAGGTGCTGGCTTGCCCTCAGGACAAACTGAATGAGATTCTCGACTCGCCAGAAGTGGCAGAGGTGTGCCATAAACTGACTCAGGTTGACCACGATAGCGACGAGGCGAAGATGTTGAAACAGCAGTTGCCGCTGCTGATGTTTATGGCCAACTACACCGACGGGCATAGGCACGCTAAGAGTGCTATTCCCACGAATATGGCCTATCTGGACCTAGACGAGTTGAACGGCGAAGACCCGCGCGAGGTATGGAAGCGACTGGTGCAGACGCTGTTGCTACTGGAGCTGGAACATCTGATAGTATTGGTGCACGTAAGTTGCTCGGGCAAGGGTTTGCGCATCGTGTATATTATTCCGAGTCAGTTCGGTCATCTGTCGCCAACGGAGCGTATAGACCAGTCTAAACAGTGGTTGGCTGCTAAGCTCGGTGTGACCGACGACTCGAAGACAAAAGACCTGGCTCGTGGCTCGTTTGCGGTGCCGAGAAGTTACGTCATCTATGGACCAGACAAACGGCTGTTTGAGGAGAGCGTGAGCGAGAGTGTGAAGGATGAGATATTTGAAAGTGAAGAGTTAATAGTGAAGAGTGAAAAATTTGCTACCGCCACAGATAACACTCAGCCATCGGGAAAGCCATTCCCTACGCACTATCACGGCATCCCTTTCACGGACATTATTCGCAAGTACTGGGAGGTGAACAACCGAGGCTTTGAGCCTACGCAGGGCGATAGGGACACGCTGACCTATCAGTTGGCGTGCGACCTGAGGCACATCTGCGGCCGTAACTTCGAATGGCTCGACCAGGTGATTCCCTGCTACGACGGTTTTCCGATAGAAGAGAAACGCGCGAAGATCAAGAGCGCCCTCGCGTCAGAGTTTAACGGATTCCCGATAAGACTGAGGAATGTACTCAATGCACTTCAGATGGCAGATGGCAGATGTAAGATGGAAGATGTTGACGAGGCTTCGGATGCTGACGATGAAGAGGCGGAAGCAAATTCTTCACTTTTCACTCTTCACTCTTCACTTAAGCGATTGCCACAAGGCATTCGCGAATCGATAGATGCCGTAGGTCCTCAGTTGGCAATGCCGGTGGTGACGGCCGTCTGCCCCTGTATCGGTGCACTGGCGACAGGCGTGACGCTCGATGTGCACGGTCAGAAGAAGGGTCTGAATCTTATCTCTTATATCGCCGGTGACTTTGCGTCGGGCAAAGGTTCGATAGACCCCGTTGTGGAAGCTTGGATGAGCGAGGTGCAGGCGCTGGACGATATGTACACACAGCAGGAGGACGAATGGCGCAAGAAGAAAAGGGCATCCGTCAACAAAAAGGACCAGCCCGAGGAGCCCATGCTGCCCATACGTAACATTACACTGAACAACACCGTAGCCAATTTGGCACAGCAACTGGCTAATATAGAGGGCAAGCATGCCTTCTCGTTCACACCTGAGGCCGATACGGTGGCACAGAAATGGAAATCGACGATGAGCGACTTCTCGGTGATGTTGCGCCAGAGCTACGACGGCTCCAAATATGAACGTCGCGCCAAGAGTGTGGAAGCTGTCAATGTGAACATCAAACACCTGTTGTGGAATGTCTGCATGTGCGGAACCCCTGATGCGCTGTATCGTGTGGTGAATAACTACACCGACGGTTTCCAGAGCCGTATCGCTGTAGCCCGCACACCCGACAATACTTTTGCGCCGCTGGAGGAGCACCCACCTGTGTTGACCGACCGCCAGCGCGAGCGCATCCAGCAGATAGCCCACCTGTTGCCGCTGATGCAGGGTGAGGTGGTGCTGCCGAAGTTGGAGGCCAAGGGCAGAGAATGGCTGGAGCGTATCCGTCTGGAGACGATGATGAACGACGATAGGACCCGTGCCCGTCAGCGCATCCGCGTCTGCGTTACAGCCCAAAGAATGACGTGTTGTCTGATGCTCTGCAAGGTGTGCGAGACGCTGATTCAGAAGCACGGTCTGAGCGGTGCCGAGAAACGGTTGAAGCAATATCCAAACCTGTGGAAGGAAATGCTGCTGAAGGCTCAGACACCCACGATGCTGGAGGTGTATGACGTGATAGCCGACTCGCTGTTAGAGAACGCCCTATACTTCTTCCGCGACCGCATTGAGAATGCCTTTGCGAGTCGTGACTATGCGGGAGGCCAGAACGGTGAGCGACAGAAGCGTGGCAAGAACGACTCCATCTTCGAACGACTGGACCCGCAATTCACCTTCGAGCAGGCGATGCAGCACTCGGTAGCTGTGAAGGGCGCAGGGGTTACCAATAACACAATCCATCAAATGCTGAAGAACTGGCGCAAACAGGGACTGGTGGTAAAGGCGGAAGATGGGAAATACAGAAAGGTTAACGGTTAAAGACCATTGTCATTTGTCATTTTGTCAATTGTCATTTTCGATTTGAAACTTGATATTATGATTGAGATTCAGAATACCCAAGAATGCTTTGTGCAGCTCTGGCTTCGGCTGGAGCGCACGAGGCGCCTCCTCGGAGAACAGTATAAGCGCTTCTGCATCCGTCGCGTGCTGAAGGT
>Ga0256407_10010503_pt1 | contig 12990 bp, 6 predicted proteins | sample RumenRJG_04DNA_FD_193489 | JGI IMG/M metagenome (GOLD analysis project Ga0256407, IMG submission 193489) | Bovine rumen microbial communities from Lethbridge, Alberta, Canada - RJG_04 | ecosystem: Host-associated > Mammals > Digestive system > Stomach > Rumen | place: Canada: Alberta | collected... | reverse complement strand
CCGACAGTAACCGCCACAACGAAAGCCTCAAACTGGCAAGCGACCTGCTTATCATGTTTGATGGCGACAAGCAGAAGACACTGGCCATGCTCAAGGCGCAGAAGTGGGTGCAGGAGATCATCGACGAACGAGATGAGAACGTTGAGCAGACTGTTTCCAGTGCCGCTCAGCGCATGGCAGAAAGGGAGAAGAAATACCTTAGCCAACAGCCAAGTAAGGCCATGCAGGATGCTATCGCCAAGAAGACGGGCTACACATACACAGAGATTACGAAGGGCAAGGAAACGACGTCGGCGGCGGCAGAGGCTCAGCTCACGATGGACCAGTGGTTGTGGGAATGGGGTGAACAGATTGAAGCGCTGTTTGATGACTTCCCGTTGTTGAAGGACATTTGCCGTGGGTTGAAACGCAACCAATACCCTGCAGCTGTGTTTGTGGCAGGTGGACTGATGATGACTTTGATGACGCGCTGTACCTACCGCTTCTATCATCGCCCTGAAGAGTTGCGTCGCTTAAACAACTCGACCTTGATTATCGGCGACCCTGCCAGTGGAAAATCGTTTGCCACAAGACTTTACAACCTTCTTGCTGCACCCTTGAAAATGGCTGACCAAGCAGGCATAGAGGCCATCAACCACTACAAGGAGCAGATGAAGACGAAGGGTGCCAACAAGGAAAAGCCACAGAAGCCCAAGGCACTGGTAAGGGTGCACCCTGCACGTACTTCGAATGCACAATTCATTCAAGACATGGTGAACGCTGTAGAGGTGGTGGACGGCAAAGAGATGCAACTGCACATGCTGACATTCGACACAGAGTTGGATAACACGCTGACCGTTCAGAAGGGTGGTTCATGGATTGACAAGCAGAGTCTGGAACTAAAGGCCTTCCACAACGAGGAAGACGGACAGGCTTACTCGAATCTGGAGTCTGTGATGCAGAACTTCATCGTGACGTGGAACTACATCTACACAGGCACGCCCTTAGCCCTTCGCAACAAGGTGAACGAGCGCAACTTCGGCTCAGGTCTAGCCACCCGTCTGACGGTGATTCCACTGCCTGCAACTAACTTCGAAATGATGAGTCGCGAGAGTCATGTGGATTACAAGAGCGATGAGCGTCTCAAAGAATGGGCTGTCAAACTGGATCGCATGAAGGGTGAGTTGACAGTTCAGAAGATAGTCGATGAACTCTACGAATGGACAGCACGCCGTATGGCCGATGCCAAGGAGAACGAGTCGAAAGCCGAGGAGATGCTGTTGAAGCGTTGTGCCTATCATGGTCTGAACTTCGCTGCTCCGTTTATCGTGATGCGTCATTGGGATTGCATTCATCAGGATGGCTCATATTGGTGTGGTGAGTTTGAAACGGACGATACAGACTGGAAACTGGCTGAGCTTTTGGTCACGATACATTACGCCTGTCAGCGCCATTACTTTCAGGCAATGGCAGAGAAATACTTCGACGACCAGTTGCGCGACGTGTCGGCTAACTCGCACCGCAAGCAGCATACCATCGATGCTTTCAAGTGTCTGCCAGAAGAGTTTACGGTTGACGATGCCATGCACTGTTTCTCGCTGACGAACGACACGGTGGCACGAGTGAAGATAAATAGACTGATAAAGGATCACCTTGTGGAAAAGGCTGGCGAATTTGTAGAGAACGGCACCACCAAGGCGGTGTATAAGAAAACGGGCAGGGTGATGCGCTGACGCCATATCACCGTATCACAGTAACATCAATGAAAGTGAATAAAGAGTAATATGACAAAAGTAAGTATTAATAAGACTATGAATCTCAGCGAGCATTTGACTTCGTCGAGTGTGGCTGCGCTCGGCAATTCAAGCAAGCTTGATTGCACTCGCTTAACGCCACACTTTACGCTCGCTGAGTTAACCAAAACGAAAACGGGAATTGATAACGTTCCGAATGAGGAACAAGTGAATAATCTGAAGCGAGTGTGTGGTTGGCTGGAGCAACTGAGGAGAAGGTGGAATAACCTCTATGGCGAAGGGGATGACCCAATAGTCATTAACTCAGGGTTCAGAAGTCCAGAAGTAAATAGGGTAGTGGGAGGGGCCACGCTGAGTAACCACTTAACAGGGTGTGCTGTTGATATAAGGTGTATTGGCATTGAGCAAGCCTTGCGCTACGCAGCAATATTGCTCGACATCTCAGATCTGAACAACGAAGATTTCGATGAGCTATTGATTGAACAGAAGGCGCACGTCATTTGGATTCACTTTGCAGTGAAGCCGAGCTGTAATCGCAGGCGTACAAACTTTAAAAGATAACAAAAACTTTGTTATATGGAAATCTCTCCACGAATGCTGCGCTTCATCATCTCACGCACCTTGTCAGGATCGTCGTAGTGAGACTGGAGGAACATCAGTTTGGTGACGGCACTTTCGACCGTTGAGTCGTAACCGCTGACAACGCCCGCTTCCTGAAGATGATAGCCCGTGTCGTAGCGTCCCATCTCGACGGCTCCCTGCATGCACTGGCTGATGTTGACAATGACCTTTCCGTTGCGCGTACCTTCCTTCAGCGCACTGAGCAACCAGGGATTCTGGGGCGCATTGCCTGAACCGAAGGTGCGCATGACGATGCTCTTGAGGTTGGGGGTGTGGATGATGTGGCGTATCAAGTCTTCGCGCACGCCAGGAAACAGCGAGAAGATGATGACGTTATTGTCTAAACGGAAATGGGGAACCATGGGCTTCGTGAAGTCGGGCTTCAGAATGAGTTCATCGTGATAGATGATGTTGACACCTGCCTCGACCAGATGGGGGAAGTTGAACGACTCGAAGGCATTGAACTCCTCAGCACTCTGTTTGGTGGTGCGATTTCCACGTAGCAGATGGCCTCCGAAATAGATGCCTACCTCGGGCACTCGGGCATGACCCGCTTCGTCCTTAGCCGCAGCAATCTCGATGGAGGTGATGAGATTTTCCTTGCCATCGGTGCGAAGTTGTCCGATGGGCAGCTGCGAGCCCGTGAAGATGACGGGCTTGGTGAGATTCTCCAGCATATAGGATAGGGCAGAGGCTGTGTAGGCCATGGTGTCGGTGCCATGCAGCACGACAAAGCCGTCGTACTCATCGTAATGGTCGGCAATGACGTGCGACAGGTCTGTCCATAGGCTGGGTGACATATCGCTGGAATCGATGGGGGGATTGAACTGATAGGTGGCTATCTGGGTGTCGAACTGCTTGAGTTCAGGTACGTTGCTCAGCAGGTGCTCGAAGTCGAAAGGCTCCAGGGCTCCCGTCTGCGGATTGCGGTTCATACCGATGGTTCCGCCGGTATAGATTAGTAGTACTTTACTTTGCATGGGGCAAAGATACGAATAATTTCAATGTTATGCTAACGTTTACGTTAATTTTTCTTCAAAAAAAGGGATTTGTTGCTGATATATGGATTTATTTCGCTACCTTTGCATCCAATTGAGCAATATCTCTAAAACAAAAAACATAATATGATTAAGCAATTTAACGACAAAAACTTCGTGCTCGACAATGAGGTAGCACAGGACCTGTATCACAACCATGCGGCTAAGATGCCTATCATTGACTATCACTGTCACTTGATTCCTGAGATGGTTGCTAACGACCATAAGTTTAAGAGCATCACAGAGTTGTGGCTGGGTGGTGACCACTATAAGTGGCGTGCCATGCGTACCAACGGTGTAGACGAGCGCTTCTGCACCGGTAAGGACACTACAGACTGGGAGAAGTTTGAGAAGTGGGCAGAGACCGTTCCCTACACCCTGCGTAACCCCTTGTATCACTGGACACACCTGGAGCTGAAGACCGCTTTCGGTATCGATAAGATATTGTCGCCCAAGACCGCTCGTGAGATTTTCGACGAGTGTAACGAGAAGCTGAAGCAGCCCGAGTTCTCGGCTCGTGGACTGATGAAGCATTATCACGTAGAGTGCGTCTGCACCACCGACGATCCCGTGGACGACCTGCACAATCACATTGAATATGCCAAGCATAAGGCTGCCGATGACCCCATGATGATTCCCGCCTGGCGTCCTGACAAGGCCATGAACATCGACGCTCCGGAGTTTGCTGTATATGTTGACCAGCTGGCTCATGTAAGTGGTGTTGAAATCCGCAAGTTCACCGATATGGTGGATGCCCTGAAGAAGCGTCATGACTTCTTTGCCGCCAATGGTTGTAAGTTGTCTGACCACGGTATCGAGGAGTTCTATGATGAGGAGTATACCGACTCACAGATTGAGACCATCTTCGAGAAGGCACTGCGCGGACAGCAGCTGAGCAACTTAGAGATTCGTCAGTACAAGCACTGCTTCCTGACCGTGATGGCAGAGATGGATGCTGATGCCGACTGGACACAGCAGTTCCACTATGGCGCTATCCGTAACAACAACACCAAGATGCTGAAGCAGCTGGGTCCCGACACCGGTTTCGACTCTATCGGTGAGTTCAATACCGCTAAGGCTATGGCTAAGTTCCTGAACAAGTTGAATATGGAAGACAAGCTCACGCGTACCATATTATATACATTGAATCCTTGCGCTAACGAGGTGATCGCTACGATGCTGGGTAATTTCCAGGGTGGTGAGCCTGGCAAGATTCAGTTTGGTTCAGGTTGGTGGTTCAACGACCAGAAGGACGGTATGGAGCGTCAGATGAATGCCCTGTCAGTATTGGGTCTGCTGAGCCGCTTCGTAGGTATGCTGACCGACAGCCGTTCGTTCTTGAGCTATCCACGTCACGAGTATTTCCGTCGTATTCTCTGCAATATGCTGGGTAACGACGTAGAGAAGGGCCTGCTGCCCGACGATCGTGAGCTGTTAGGCAAGATGGTTGAAGACATCTCTTACAACAACGCTCGTAGATATTTCAAGTTCTATTAAAAAAAATTGGCTAACCCTGATTAGGTTAGCCATTTTTTTTGTACTTTTGCAGCCGAAAATAACGTAAGCACAAAAACGTTAAGGTTAATAGTATGTGTGGAATAGTAGGATATATAGGTAAAAAGGAAGCTTATCCCATTTTGATTAAGGGACTCCGCAGACTGGAGTACCGCGGTTATGATTCAGCTGGTGTCGCTTTGATTAACGACGACGGCAGTTTGAATGTATACAAGGCGAAGGGAAAGGTTGATAATCTCTGTGAGTATTGTAGCGACAAGAATGTGAGTGGTACCATCGGTATTGCTCATACCCGCTGGGCTACACATGGTGAGCCATCATCAAGAAATGCCCATCCTCACTATTCGCAAAGTCATAATCTGGCTATCATCCATAATGGTATCATTGAGAACTATGCTGATATCAAAGAGAAACTGAAGGCCAAGGGTATTCAGTTTGTCAGCGATACTGATACGGAGGTGCTGGTTCAGTTGATTGAATACATCATGGTCAAGAAGAACCTCTCGCTGCTGGAGGCCGTTCAGGTGGCTCTCTATCAAGTGATTGGTGCCTATGCGATTGCCGTGATTGACAAGCGTGACCCCGACCAGATTGTTGCTGCCCGTAAGCAGAGCCCGCTGGTAGTGGGTATCGGCAAGGACGAGTTCTTCTTGGGTAGTGATGCCAGTCCTATCGTAGAATACACCGATAAGGTGGTTTATCTGGAGGATGGCAATATCGCCCTGATTCGCCGTGGCGAGGAACTGCACGTGATGAGTATTTTGGGCGAAGAGCAGGAACTGAAGGTTAAGAAAGTAGATTTAGACTTAGGTCAGATAGAAAAAGGTGGTTATGACCACTTCATGCTGAAGGAAATCTTCGAGCAGCCTGAGTGCTTGACCAACTGTATGCGTGGTCGTGTGAACATGGAGGCAGACCATGTGACCCTGTCGGCACTGATAGATTTCCGTCGTCAGATGCTGGAAGCCAAGCGCGTGGTGATTGTTGCCTGTGGAACATCCTGGCATGCCGGACTGATTGGCAAGCAGCTGATAGAGACCTATTGCCGTATTCCAGTAGAGGTGGAGTATGCTTCTGAGTTCAGATATCGTAACCCTGTAGTGGGTAAGGGCGATGTGGTGATAGCTATCTCGCAGAGTGGTGAGACGGCTGACACCTTGGCTGCCGTACAATTGGCTAAGGAAAAGGGCGCCTTCATCTATGGTGTCTGCAATGCCATTGGTAGCAGTATTCCTCGTAACACAGACACAGGTACCTATATCCACGTAGGTCCTGAGATTGGTGTAGCATCAACGAAAGCATTCACAGGTCAGGTAACGGTGCTCACCATGATTGCTTTGGCGATGGGTGAGGCCAAGGGTACTATTGACCGCGATGAATATCTGCAGGTGGTGAAGGGACTGAGTGAGATTCCTGATAAGATTCGTGAGGTGCTGAAGACCAACGAGAAAGTGAAAGACTTGGCACGTACCTTTACCTATGCACATAACTTCCTGTATCTTGGGCGCGGATTCTCTTATCCCGTAGCTTTGGAAGGAGCTTTGAAGCTGAAAGAGATATCCTATATTCATGCGGAGGGTTATCCTGCTGCCGAAATGAAACACGGCCCTATCGCGCTGATAGACTCTGATATGCCCGTGGTGGTAATAGCCACGCATAACGCGATGTATGAGAAGGTGCTCAGTAACATCCAAGAGATTAAGGCCCGTCAGGGTAGGGTGATAGCACTCGTTTCGAAGGGTGACGAAACCATTTCGAAGATTGCCGATGAGACCATTGAACTACCAGATGTGATGGAGTGTCTGGAGCCACTGGTTGCAACCATTCCTCTGCAGCTGTTGGCATATCATGTTGCCGTTTGTAAAGGTAAGAACGTTGACCAACCAAGAAACTTGGCAAAGAGTGTTACTGTTGAATGATATAAAGGGCGGATCGTCAATGACGGTTCGCCCCTTTTTTAGAATATAATAATGGAAGAACTGAAACATGAGTGTGGTGTGGCGATGATTCGCCTGTTGAAGCCACTGGAGTATTACGAGCAGAAGTACGGCACATGGGCCTACGGACTGAACAAGCTCTATCTGATGATGGAGAAACAGCACAACCGTGGACAGGAGGGTGCTGGTATTGCCTGCGTCAAGTTAGGTACTGAGCCTGGGTCGGAATACATGTTCCGTGAAAAAGCTGAAGGAAAAGACGCCATTACGGAAATCTTCTCTCGCGTCAATCGTGACTTTAACGGTGAACTCTATATGGGTCATCTCCGCTATTCCACTACAGGAAAGTCTGGACTGACATACGTCCATCCCTTCTTGCGCCGCAACAACTGGAAAGCTAAGAATCTCTGTCTGTGTGGCAACTTCAATATGACCAATATTGATGAGGTGTTCCAGAAGATTACTGCCCAGGGACAGTGCCCTCGCATCTATAGCGATTCCTACATCATGTTGGAGTGGATGGGGCACCGTCTGGACCGTGAGGTGGAGCGTAACTTCATCGAAGCCCAGCAGCAAGGTCTTACGGGTACAGACATTACCAGATATATCGATGACCATGTAGAGATGGGTAATGTCCTTCGTACCACGATGCCCGATTTTGATGGTGGCTATGTAGTATGTGGACTGACTGGTTCTGGTGAGATGTTCTCCATGCGTGACCCTTGGGGTATTCGTCCTGCATTTTATTATCATGATGACGAGGTAGTGGCGCTGGCATCTGAACGTCCTGTGTTGCAGACTACGTTTAATCGGAATGCCAGTGACATACAGGAGTTGCAACCCGGTCAGGCCCTTATCGTCAATAGTCATGGTGAGATGAAACTAGAACAGATTATTTCCCAGCGAGGCTATTCGGCTTGCTCTTTCGAACGTATCTATTTCAGTCGTGGAAACGACAGCGAAATCTATCAGGAGCGTAAGAAACTGGGTGAGCAACTGACGAACTCCATTCTGCGTGCCATTGACTATGATGTAGACCATACCGTGTTCTCGTTTATTCCTAATACAGCGGAGGTAGCCTACTATGGTATGTTGGGCGGATTCAAGCGTTATCTGAACGAGCGTAAGATAGAGCGCATCGAATCCTTGGGACGTGTACCGACCCGTGATGAATTGGAAACCATTCTGAATGACTATGTACGTTCAGAGAAAGCAGCTTGGAAAGACATCAAGTTGCGTACTTTCATTACAGAGGGTAACCAACGCAACGATTTGGCTTCTCACGTCTACGATATCACCTATGATGTGCTGGAACAGAAAGTAGATAACCTGGTGGTCATTGACGACTCTATTGTTCGTGGAACAACATTGAAGGAGAGCATCATAAAAATCTTGGACCGCCTGCATCCTAAGAAAATCGTACTGGTGTCCAGTGCTCCACAGATACGCTATCCTGACTACTATGGCATCGATATGGCTCGATTGGAGGAGTTTATTGCCTTCCGTGCCTGTATCGAACTGCTGAAGGAGCGTGGCATGCATGCCTTGATAGAGGATGTCTATCGGCAGTGTAAGAATGGAGGCACAGAAGCCTTTGTCCAGCAACTCTATAAGCCCTTTACCATTGAAGAATTGAATGCTAAGATGGTGGAGATGTTGCGTCCTGATGGTGTTGATACTCCAATAGAACTCGTTTTCCAGTCGATAGGGGGACTGCATACTGCTTGTCCTAATCATCCAGGCGATTGGTATTTCACTGGCGATTATCCCACACCTGGTGGTGTAAGACTTTGCAATCAGGCATTTGTGAATTTTATAGAGAAAGTGTATAATCAGGAAACAAAATTCTAAATAGAACATATGAAAGAAGTAACACTCGTCTTAGATGACGGAACACAGTTTCACGGACAATCATTCGGCTACGAGAAAAACGTAGCGGGTGAGGTGGTGTTTAACACAGCCATGATGGGCTATCCCGAATCGCTTACCGACCCGAGTTATGCTGGTCAGATGCTGGTAACAACCTTCCCATTGGTGGGCAACTATGGCGTTCCAAAGTTCAGCTTTGAGAAGAACGGACTACCCACCTTTATGGAGAGCGACCGCATTTATGCCACTGCACTTATCGTTAGTGATTACAGCGAACAGTATAGTCACTGGAATGCTAACGAGAGTCTGGGCGATTGGCTGAAGCGTGAACAGGTGCCTGGAGTGACGGGCATTGATACCCGTCAGTTGACCAAGGTGCTGCGTGAACATGGTGTGATGATGGGACGTTTGGTGTTTGAGGGAGTTGAAGCAGCACCTCAGCAAACAGAACAGGCGAACTATGGCGACGTGAACTGGGTTGAGCGTGTTTCCTGCAAGGATGTTGTACGCTATAACGAGGGCGCTGGTAAGAAGGTGGTCCTTGTGGACTGTGGCGTGAAGGCAAACATTATCCGCTGTCTCATCAACCGAGGTGTTGAGGTGATTCGTGTTCCTTGGAACTATGACTATACCGATATGCAGTTCGATGGCCTGTTCCTGGCCAATGGCCCTGGCGACCCAGACAAGTGTGTGGATGCTGTGGAGGTTCTGAAGAAGCAACTCTCTGCCAGCCGCAAACCCGTCTGTGGCATCTGTATGGGTAATCAGTTGTTGGCTAAGGCAGCAGGTGCTACCATCTATAAACTGAAATACGGTCACCGTTCTCATAACCAACCCGTTCGTGAGGTGGGCACCAACCGTTGCTATGTTACTTCACAGAATCACGGATACGCTGTTGATGCTTCTACATTGGGAAAGGATTGGCGTGAACTCTTTGTCAATATGAACGATGGTTCTAATGAGGGCATCCGTCATCAGACCAATCCTTGGTTCTCCTCACAGTTCCACCCAGAGGCTTGTTCTGGACCTGTAGATACCGAATTTATGTTTGACCGTTTTATTGAAGCATTGTAGGGAAAAGAAAAAGAGTAAGAGAGATGAAATACGATAATATCAAGAAAGTGTTGCTCCTGGGTTCTGGAGCGTTGAAAATCGGTGAGGCTGGTGAGTTCGACTATTCTGGCAGTCAGGCTTTGAAAGCCCTGCGTGAAGAAGGCATCAAGACGGTGCTCATCAATCCCAATATTGCTACGGTGCAAACCTCGGAGGGTGTTGCCGATGAGGTTTATTTCCTGCCAGTACAACCCTATTTTGTGGAGCAGGTCATCCAGAAGGAGCGTCCAGACGGTATCCTGCTGGCCTTCGGTGGTCAGACCGCTTTGAACTGTGGTGTGGAACTCTATCAGAGTGGTGTACTTGAGAAATACGGAGTTAAAGTATTGGGTACTCCCGTACAGGCTATCATCGATACGGAAGACCGCGAGCTATTCGTGAAAAAACTCGATGAGATCAATGTCAAGACCATCAAGAGTCAGGCTTGCGATAACATCGAGGATGCCAGAAAGGCAGCCAAGGAGCTGGGCTATCCCGTGATTCTCCGTGCAGCCTATGCACTGGGTGGATTGGGCTCTGGTTTCTGTGATAATGAAGAAGAGCTTGACAAACTTGCAGAGAAAGCCTTTTCCTTCTCTCCTCAGGTGTTGGTGGAGAAGTCGCTGAAAGGTTGGAAGGAGATAGAATATGAGGTGGTGCGCGACCGTTTCGACAACTGTATCACGGTCTGCAACATGGAGAATTTCGACCCGCTGGGCATTCATACGGGTGAGAGTATTGTGATAGCTCCTTCGCAGACCCTTACCAACTCTGAATACCATAAGCTGCGTGCACTGGCCATCAAGATTATCCGTCATATCGGTATCGTAGGCGAGTGTAACGTGCAGTATGCTTTTGACCCTCAGTCGGAAGACTATCGTGTCATCGAGGTCAATGCCCGTCTGTCACGTTCGTCTGCTTTGGCTTCCAAGGCTACAGGTTATCCTCTTGCCTTCGTGGCCGCCAAACTGGGTCTGGGCTATGGACTCTTTGAGTTAAAGAACTCAGTTACCAAGACCACCAGTGCCTTCTTCGAACCTGCTTTGGACTATGTGGTCTGCAAGATACCCCGTTGGGACTTGTCTAAGTTCCATGGAGTTGACAAGGAACTGGGTTCCAGCATGAAGAGTGTAGGCGAGGTGATGGCCATCGGTCGCAACTTCGAGGAAGCTATCCAGAAGGGCTTGCGTATGATAGGGCAGGGTATGCACGGTTTTGTGGAAAACAAGGAACTGAAGATTCCCGATATTGATGCCGCCCTGCGTGAACCTACTGACAAGCGAATTTTCGTTATCTCTAAAGCGATGCATTTACCTCAGTATGATATTGAGCGCATCCACGAACTTACCAAGATTGACAAGTGGTTCCTGTATAAGTTGAAGCACATCATCGATATTGATGAACAATTGAAGCGCCAGCATATCAACACACTTGATGCCGACTTGTTGCGCGAAGCCAAAGTATATGGTTTTACCGATTTCCAGATAGCCCGTGCTATCGGACTGGAACAAGAGTTTGATACCATGCACAAGGCCGTTGTCGTAGTTCGCAATCGTCGTAAGCAGTTGGGTATTGTTCCTGTCGTAAAGCAGATTGATACCTTGGCAGCTGAGTATCCTGCCCAGACCAACTACCTCTACGTCACCTACTCAGGCGAAAAGGGTGATATCCAGTACGAGAACGACCATCGTAGCATTATCGTCTTAGGCTCTGGCGCCTATCGTATTGGTTCCAGTGTGGAGTTCGACTGGTGTGGTGTGCAGGCATTGAACACCATCCGAAAGGAAGGTTGGCGCTCTATCATGATCAACTACAATCCAGAGACCGTATCAACGGATTATGACATGTGTGACCGTCTCTATTTCGATGAACTCACCTTTGAGCGTGTGCTCGACATCATTGATTTGGAGATGCCTTATGGTGTCATCGTTTCTACGGGTGGTCAGATACCTAATAACCTAGCTGTCTATCTGGATGAGGCTGGTGTCCGCATTCTCGGTACTCAGGCTAACGATATTGATGGTGCAGAGGACCGTGCTAAATTCTCACAGATGCTTAACGAACTGGGTGTAAACCAGCCCGAGTGGAGCGCACTGACCTCGATGCAGGACATTGATGCATTTGTAGAGCGTGTAGGCTTCCCCGTACTAGTACGTCCTTCTTATGTGCTCTCTGGTGCAGCGATGAACGTATGCTCCAACAAGGATGAATTGGAGAAGTTCCTCCAGTTGGCTGCTAATGTTTCAGAAGACCATCCTGTGGTGGTTTCCAAGTTCATAGAGCATGCCAAGGAAATTGAGATGGATGCTGTAGCCAGAGATGGTGAGATATTGGCCTATGCTATCAGCGAACATATTGAGTTCGCAGGTGTTCACTCTGGCGATGCCACCATTCAGTTCCCACCTCAGAAACTGTATGTCGAGACCGTGCGCCGTATCAAGCGCATCTCGCGTCAGATTGCCAAGGCCCTGCACATCAACGGACCATTCAACATCCAATATATGGCTCGCGAGAACGATATCCTCGTTATCGAGTGTAACCTGCGAGCCTCTCGTTCATTCCCCTTTGTTTCGAAAGTGTTGAAGTTGAACCTCATCGAACTGGCTACGAAGGTCATGCTGGGCTTGCCTGTTGAGAAACCCTCGAAGAACCTCTTCGATCTCGACTATGTGGGTATCAAGGCCAGTCAGTTCTCGTTCAATCGCTTGCAGAAGGCCGACCCAGTCCTGGGCGTGGATATGGCCTCTACAGGTGAGGTAGGTTGCATAGGCGACAATACCAATACGGCTCTGCTGAAAGCCATGCTTTCGGTAGGTCATCGCATTCCCAAGAAGACGGTGCTACTCTCTACGGGTTCAGCTAAACAGAAGGCAGAAATGCTGGATGCTGCTCGCATGTTGGTGGAACACGGTTACGAGCTTTATGCTACCGGCGGTACATCTAAGTATCTGACAGACAATGGCGTGCAGAACACGCTGGTTCACTGGCCCTCTGACGAAGGACAGCCTCAGGCACTCGATTTGCTGCATCAACACAAGATTGATATGGTGGTTAATATTCCCAAGAACCTGACCACTCACGAGCTTACCAACGGCTATAAAATCCGTCGTGCAGCCATCGATCTCAATGTTCCTCTCATCACGAATGCCCGACTGGCTTCTGCCTTTATTCAGGCTTTCTGTACGG
>Ga0256407_10010502_pt1 | contig 12991 bp, 13 predicted proteins | sample RumenRJG_04DNA_FD_193489 | JGI IMG/M metagenome (GOLD analysis project Ga0256407, IMG submission 193489) | Bovine rumen microbial communities from Lethbridge, Alberta, Canada - RJG_04 | ecosystem: Host-associated > Mammals > Digestive system > Stomach > Rumen | place: Canada: Alberta... | reverse complement strand
TTATTATGCAACCATACAATCTTTTTACACAAATCCTCTGGTGAATCTACGTCAACTAGTAAACCATCCACATTGTCGTCAATAATCGTTGGAAGTGCATCAATGCGTGTTGCGACAACATTCTTTTCTGCTGCCATATATTCTACAACAGCGAGACCAAATCCTTCCCAACGACTTGGTAGTACTGCAACATCAAATAACTTTAGATAGGAATATGGTTCATCCGTCCAACCTGTAATGTAAAGATGCAAATTATTCTCAAAAGCATATTTTTCTATTTCAGGGCGCATTTCTCCGTCACCAACAATAATAAATGACGCCGTCGGAATTAGTCTTGCTAATAATTTGGCTGCCTTAATAAAAACATCAGGGGCTTTTTGTTTGGAAATACGTCCTATCATTCCCACTACAAAAGCATCATCTGAAATATCAATATCACTACGCAATATGGGCTTTGCATCTATGACCGCCTGAACATCAATCCCGTTTGGAATCAAAGACAGTTTCTCTGTGTTGCAAATATTGTTGTTGACTGCTGATTCTTTTTCTGCCTCTGATATACAAACAATTTTATCTGTAAAACGAGATAAAAACCTTTCAATCAAACGATAAAAACGAGATTTCAGTTTCATTATGCGATATTGAAAGCCCAACCGTGTGGATTATAGACCACTTTGCATCCAATGCCCAATGCTGCAATTCTGCCAAGTCCGCCCGCAAAAGACGAATGACAATACAGAATGTCGGGTGCAATGTTTTTGATCCAACGGCGAATCTGAAAAATTTTCTTTATAACGTAAAATGGTGAAAATTTTTGGCGCAAATCCATCTGTTCTACTCCATCAATAATTTGCCCGAACTTGTCTTTGTCGTAATTTTGCGAACAAAGGAAATATTGGCATACGCCCATTTTTTCGAGCAAAGGCATAAGCATAGCTAGGTAACGCTCAACGCCACCGGCACATTCGGCTATATGAAGGATTTTCATGGAAAAGATTTATTTGAAAGTGGGCTTTGTGACGACAAATGTTTCTAAACATATCCATAAAAGTATTGGTGTATAACTAAGAAAGGCTACACCTTTCTAACACCGCAACTTGCAACAATGACATCCGGACATCAAGCAAAATATCATCGGCTGAAATCCCTAATTTTTGTTTTTGGATTACGATAGTGCTACCATTTTTTATATTTTTCCCTTCATGTCGGACAAAAATACCAGCGTGGGATTAATATTACGAGATCTTGCTTCTACTTCTACATCAACAGACAATAATGTGCCGTCAATTTCTACAGCAATAGACCTAATATCTTTAACAGATAATAATGCGCGATTGTAGAATCCTTTAGTTTTGGAATAAGAAGGATGCGTATTGACAAAGTGAACCACATCATCTTTATAGGATGGGGCTGATACACGGTTGACCGAAATATACGTTTCTCCACGACGAAGAGCAAATGCTGTCAATTGCAGTTGACCGTTAACAATCCATTCGTTGTCAACAAGTCGCGCAACTTTTTCGGAATCGTGTATTATGTCACTAAACTCATCCACTATAAAGTTCGCATTATATTAAGGAAACTATCAACAGAAAAAGTGACGTGGTTTTTTGCCACACGTTTGCCATTATGCCTTGATAAATATGAAAATTCATCGCAACCCAAGCTAATCGCACTTAATGCGTCGTCAGATTGCAGAATTAATGTCCCATTTACATCGGGAGAAATTGTCCACACACGCCAATCGCAATCGTCTGAAAACATCAAAACCTTTCTAATATTGTCCAACACTTCCTGCAAAATATGCGATGCTCCCTCGCCGTCCCAATTGTCTTTTAGCCTTGACAAATGATTAATTCGGTCAAATGTTACGGACAAATATTTACTTTTGCTTTCAGTCATAAGCCTCTGACCGACACGCTCTTTCACACCGACCGGAATCTCCATTCTGTATATATATGACATCACGTCACCATACCCCACAGAGCCAAAGGCTACCGCAGGTTCCTCCGCAATATTGGACTTGTTTGATGTTATATTTGACGTGTTGTTTTCCATATCGGATATTATTTACGAAGCAAATATAATGAAATGCTACGAGATTTTCAAAATTTTTTGCGTTCTTTTGTCTTTCCTCGTATAAAACTTCAAGAATACACGTTTTGCCAACGCATATATTCCCAAACGATGACAAGTCAAGCGAACAAAAGAATTAAGTCGCACTTTCAACGTTATCGGAAACCATTTTTTGAAAAAAGCAACAGAATCCATTTTCTTGAAATCATCAAAAAATTGTGCACGTTTAGAATTGTACGGTACAGATTTGAACATGGACCTAACGCCATAGGTAAGCAAATCAGGATTGACCGAAATGGCATTCAAATCCTTCATTGCTGCATTGATGATTTCTGCGCCTTTCGTTGTATGCACCAAAACTCGTGTTGTGCCTTTGCCATCAAGTTTGTCGGTAAATTTTTCTATCGGAAAACAGTCCCACAAAGTGATGTCGCTCTTGCGGTAACGCTTTTTAAAACGACAATCATAGCACGAAGGTCTGTCATTTAGATTATCAAAAAAAGAACGAAGATATTCGTTGGAATCTATGCCCTTGTGATAATCTCTGTTTTTGTCCTCATTATAAATGCTAAACGAACTATAATGATAGCCATGAAATTTGTCACGGAAAAGGATTTTCAAAAAATTACCACCAAGCAATTGTTCCTGTACCGAAATGTAAGATCTTAATATGGCAGGGCTTGGAACGGCACGACATACCAAATCCTGTAATATAAGGTTGTCATATTGTTTGCCTCGTAAGAAACACCTTAGACCTTCTATTTGGCAGGGCGTACCGCTAAACAATACAAGTCGTCCTGCATTAAGATATTTCAATGCTTGCGCATAACAATCTCCGATTTCACTTTGAACATATTTGCTATTACGATACACGGACAAACCTTCAATGTCTTCTGCAGATTGGTGTACTACAATGAAAGTACCCTTTCGAAATCCCGCACCAAAAACAACTCCACCTTTGCTAATTATAAACGCCGCAATTGCTGTAAACGCTCCACCTGACGTACTCTCGTGTCTGATTTGTTCGTCCTTGTGCTGTACCAACCACCCTCGCTGTTCAAAAGGAATGTCTTGTGTATCAGCATTAATTACGGGACACGCTTTTTCGCACAACCCGCAATCAACGCAAAGTGTTTGGTCAACTTTCGGATAGCGAAAACCTTCCTCGTCCTCAACCATTTCGATACAATGTTTAGGACAAATATTGGCACACGACCAGCAGCCGCAACAATCTTTTTTATCCTTGATTTCAATCATATAACTTTGGATTCTTTAAGTGCGTTTTTAAGCCATTGCCAAGTATAACGGCGAAGATCGTCAAGTTCTCTGTCAATTAATTCGTAATTTATCGGAGAGTCCAACAGAAAAGTTTCTACATCAGAGTTGCGCACCATTCTCGACTCATGTTTTACTAATGACAACAACGAGTACAGCCTGCCGTTTGTAGACGCCGCTCCATCGTTACTATAACGAGGGAATGTAAAAAACTTTTTGTGGTTCAACATTGAGAATACGGAGCAATGAAACGAATCTGTAAATACAAATTCTGCATCCCTAATCAATTCTACAAATTCCTTTGGACCAACATTATACGGTGTAAAATCAGCAAAACCAACATCAGTTTTTACATATTCATCTGAATGTGCGATTTGAACAATTTTTAAACTTGTATCTTTTTGAATGTTCTTTACTAACTCGCGTTGCCAAGGATTGTTGCCGAGGAAATAGACGAAAATATATTTATGCCCGTCTGCAAATCTATTACCATTGTCAATAGCGTTCAACGCCTTTGTCCAATCATCGGCAGTGAACATTATAGTCGGGTCGCAGGCAACAGCGATGTCTTTGTCTGTCAATTCATGTGCAATCTTTTGTCCGCATGTTTCCCTTACAGAAATATGGTTGAACCTATTTAAAAACTTTGACGCAAGATCTGCATATTTTTTGGATAGTTTTGAAATACCAAAACTTGTTGCCAGAGCAATTTTGGGAATTTCAACAGGTACAAAATTTAATGTGTAATAATCGGCGGCAATATTGCTCGGAAGCCACAATTGGTCGCTGCCAACAACAAAAGCCGAATACTTATGTGCATTTTCTGTTAATTCTCGTTTACCATTGTAACATTCTGACAATCTGAATTTTGTCGATGCAAAATTCTCAAACATTTTATAGCGTACACGTAAATTTTCCGCATAAACATGATTGAGTTTTTTTGCCAAAAACTTTCTGACAGTTGCCATCTTGTCTTTGACAGTCTCCTTGTCGAAAATACGGCTTAGAAAATATTTGTATTTTGCCTTATTAATTTCCGGCAACAGACCGTCAATACGGATTGTCTCGTTGGCGATTCCAAGTTTGTCGAAAGCCATTTGTGTGGCGTAGGCTTGGAGTTGCGAGCCATAGTTTGGTTGAAAGTAGCAGGTAATAAGGGCTAACACTTTCATATTTAATTATCTACAAATAATATAAAAACTTCTATTGTTTTGTAACATATAAAGTGTTACAGGGAAGACAACACTTTGATGACGTAACCATGAGCCAAAATCAGGTTCAAAAGCTGCGGACATTAACCAAAAAGCGATAAATAAATCGGTTGCAAACTTGTTTTCCAAAGTACAGTGTTGTCTATGAATCAAATTATTAACAATAAAATAAAACAACAATCCTTGGAAAAAAATGGTAATAACATACGTTGGTTTAAAATGCAACAAAAGTTCTATAGGAAACATCAATCTGAATATCTTTATAAAATATTCAAGAGTAAGAATAACTACACCATCTCCTCTATTGAAAATAGGTGTAATAGCAGAAACTGCTCCAACGGCCGCCCCACGATCCGTGGTATTAACACGTTCCATCTCATCGTAAACATCTTCCGCTTCCATCATTAAAAAAGAAGACAAAATAAAGTACATAAATGCCATTATTGTTAATAAAAATATAATGCTAAATACAATTTTAATTTTTCCTCTTCGAGTGGTAACATCCACTGTACTAAAAACCTTATCAACAAAAAAATCTACAATTATAAAATAAACAAACATCAAACCATAATACTTTCTTGTAAATAACACAGTAATGCCCAATGCTAATGCAACACGAAAATAACCCTGCCATCGGGTTCGTGCATTCTTAATTGCTATCATTGTAATAATCCAAAAAAGCATTTGGAAAAACTCTTTGGCAAGACAAAAGCAGAATATATTTAAAATAATGACATTCAGATAAATAAAAATATTTTCCTTTTTACCAATAAAAGGATTATTATTATAAAATTGAACCACAAGTCTATAAAGAATAATATTAAAAATAATTGTGATCAAAATTTCCCATCCATAATAACTATCAATACCAAAGATATTTATACTAGAACAAAAAGCTTTTACATTATTAACTGCTACAGAACCACGGACATAATTGTTATTGGAAAAAAAATTGAAAGCAAAAGAATTATTATCTACATTTATATCTCTTACATAATCCCATCCTCTACCACATAATACAAGCCTATCGAACATAATAGTATAACGTACAACTTTGGCTAATATAATAAAAAACAAAAAATAAAGACTAAATCTATTAATATTATTATTTATTGTCTGATTCATATAATATTAAGGAACTATTAATTATAAATTTCCATAATTTCAAGAATTCTTTTGCAAAACAATCCATCTTTAAAATCATTCACCAATGAATTCACCCGAGATCGTTCAGATTTAAAATCGTCTTTCCCAGATGCTAAATTATTACAAAACGTTTTCAAATCATCTAGACTTGATATTTTGAAACCTGGCATATAATTTAGAGGATTATCCATCACAAACCCACGCTTATTACCATATGATTTCATATCGTCAATTGTAAAACCAATAGGTTTATCAAGTAAAAGATAATCAAAAAAAACAGATGAATAATCTGTGATAAGAGCATCAGATTGAACCAACAATCTGTACATATCAAAGCCTTTCCCAACAAAATCATTATGACTAAGAATAACTAAATTATCAAAACCTAATTGTCTATATTGCTTAAGATCCTGAGCAGGATGAAGTTTGATAATTATTTTAACATTTATAGTTTGCAAAAAAGAATTGAATTGAACAAAGTCAGATGTATTTATAATTGGGATAGATGACTGACTAGGATTGTCAGTTTCAGCAAAACCTCGCCACGATTTTCTAAAAGTTGGCATCCAAATTATTAGTTTGGTATAATTGCCTAATTCATATTGTGGTGAAGGTTCGAATAATTCTTCATTTCGAGGCATTCCACATACAACAACAGATGATTTAGGGACATTAAAGAATCGTGTAACCATTGGAATAAAATGTTTTGATGTAGACAACACTTTAGTATAATACCTATGACCAATAGGATGTGTCAACAATGATCCTTGATCAACATCTTTTAATGGTGTACCATGCCAAATTTGTAATATTTCTTGTTCCTTCCCTGCCTCAATAGGCAAATGTCCAAAAGTATAGAATACTTTACCTGCAGTAAAAAAAGTAAAAATACATTTAACAAGATTTACAAAACGTACGTTAGACAAATTAAAATAATTACTAATTAGTTTATAATCACTACTATAACAAATGATTTGATATTTATCATCATAATGATTATCAATCATATATTTGAATAGAGAAAGATTGTTGTCTCGAAATTCCACATTTGAATAAAACAACACCTTATTAGGATTATGTCTAATGATTTTATTAATAATGGATAATACTTTAAAAACGGTATTTGACAGAAATCTCTTAGTTTTTAAACCGAAATTGAATTTCATAACTTTTATTGTTGCAATAATCTATGGGAAACTCACAAAACACAATTAATTGGATAAATCCAATTTGTAAATACATTTTCGCGTAGAAATCATCAAACTCTCATTATACCAAAAACAACCTTCAGGTTCATACTTACATCCTATTTTTTTGATATTGTATGTAGTTAACAAACCGGTATCTAAGTGAATGGCTCTAAGTATTGAACTATTTGTACCTTGGCCTATATAAAGATACCCATTATGAATACATGCTCCCTGCATATTTACCGCACTACAATCTATCGAAAATGAGGATATTATATCATCATCATTCAAATAAACAATAGGGGTATCAAATGAAGGGATCTTAAACTTTGCAATTTTACATACTCCATAATTGGTAGACATTGTGTCATTATTGCGTGAATATGTATACATTACTTGATTATCGGTGTCAAAAACGACGTTAACATTGCCCATTGAATTATTCTCAGTCATTACCGGAAATAAAATAGTTTGAATAAGATGTGCACTATATTTATTATCGTTAAGCAATAATCTGTAAACTTCAGTAAAACACCGCTTATCCTCTTTGGCGCGTTGACTTATATACAATAGAGGATAGTTATCATTCGCCGAATAGAAAAATGGACTAAATGAACATTGATTGCTGTGATAAATAACGTCGCCCGAAGGTGTTCTACCTTTCCCAGCAGGCATAATAATAGAATCTACCATTTGACAATTTATCAAATCGTAAATAAAAATACGAGTTCTCCAATTATTAACCATAAAAGCACAATCTCCATAAACAGCAGCACTTTGATGATTTTTTAAATTTGAAGAATAGATTGACAAAGAAATGTCTTTATCAAAATCATCAGATGGAATACAAGACAGCAAAAAAAATAATAACAATAACTGTCCACTTATATATTTTACTTCAAGGTTCATTGTACTTCTAACTTTATTTATAGCAATAACCGCCGTTAACTTCAATCAAACTTCCATTTACAAACGGATTGTCAATACAAAAACGATAAGCATCAACAACTTCATCTACGGATGCAAAGCGGTGGATTGCTGTTTTTTTATAAATGTTTTGTTTTATTTCCTCAGGCTTTTCTTTTTGCCATGGTGTTTCAACGAAACCTGGAATAATAGCGTTTACTGTCGTACCTGTTCCTTCGAATTCTTTAACAAGATTTTTTGCTAATGCACAAACTGCAGATTTTGTAACGCCATAACTCAAAACCGTAGCATGAGGATGAACCGCCATTTGAGAGCCAGTAAAAATAATTCGTGAGCCGGGTGGTATTTTACTAAACAATTCACGAATTATGATGTAATGTGAATTCACCGCAACTTCCATTTGGTTATCCCAATCTTCATCAGTAGTTTCAGTAAATGATTTTCGAATACTCATTCCCGCGTTACAAATTATACAATCTACATTAACACATTGTTCTTTAATCAGTTGTATAAAATTATACACTTCTGTTCTGACAAACTGATTGACTTTTAAAGGTATAAAATTTGATCTGTCAGAATAGAAATCATCTCTAACGTATGTGGCATATACTTTATAACCTTTACCTAAAAGCATTTGTGTTATGCCCAATCCTATTCCAGAGGTACCACCTGTAACAATTGCTGTTTTCATATTTTCATAAAATTAATTTTGTCTTCAAATTGGTGCATTGCCTTTGCCATAGTTATTGATTCGCATTTGCGGAGTTTCGCTGTTGAATATCTACCGTTGACAATGCAACTTATAAATTCTTGAATTTCATATCTTAAACCCGCGCCATCCCATTGATAGAAAAACTTTTTGTTTTGGTTTTGGTCTTCGTAGCGGAGTTCGAAATAATCGGTTTTCCACCATGGTGCCGGCACATAGGCATAACCCTTCGTCCCCGAAATCACAAGATTACCTTCTGTCTTTACGCCTAAACCAACCTTGAAAGAACACACGGCATTCTTAAACCGAAAAACACCTTTGGTGTACATATCAACGTCGTCTTTCATTCGGGAATAAAAATTAAGGTTTTCGTAATCCGTTCCACAAAGCCGCATAATTGGTAGTAATGGGTAACTTCCAAGTTCGTAAAACGAACCGCCAGCCTGCATTGAATCAAACTCCCGAAGCGATAAATCATCATCCCAAAGTTTTGACAATGAAGCTTCTACATCAACTACATCTCCAATTACTCCCGACTTTATCATAACCATTAAATGATTAAAAGCAGGACAATAAGCAGTTTTGTTGGCTTCAATCAAGATGCAACCTTGTTTTTCAGCCAATGAAAAAAGTTCTTCTGCTTGTCTTCCGCTTAACACCATCGGAGTTTCCGCTAAAACGTGTTTTTTATTTTTTAATGACTCTTTAATGTAGTCGTAATGAGAAAGATGCGGTGTTGCAACATAGACAGCGTCAACAGATTTCAATAGTTCTTGAAAACTGTCGCAAAGTTTTATGCCGTCATATGTTCGAACATAATTATCCGTTTTGGTTTTGTCAATGTCGTATGCGGCGACAGTTTTTACTCCGTTCACAACCGAGGCTTCATCGGGGAAACGTTTTGCGACACGACCGCAACCTACGATTCCAATTTTTACATCCTGAGTAGATTCTGCTCTCAGCATAGTGCTGCTAATTCCTTCCGTTCTCGGCAGATAAACTACTTTGCAAAATTCGTTTAAGTAGTCAAATTTGCCTTTCCAGTCGCTTCCAATAGCAAAAATATCAACATCATATTTTTGAATATCGTCAATTTTTTGACCAACATAGTCTTCAATGATAATTCGGTCGGCATACCCTGTGGCTTTTACGGCTTCAACACGTTCAAGAACGTTGTTTCTAACATTGAGTTTGCCTCTACCTTTGTCAAAACTATCACTTGTAACACCGACTATCAAATAATCGCCAAGTTCTTTTGCTCGCCGTAATAGATTGATATGTCCCTGATGCAATAAGTCGTAAGTACCGTATGTAATGACAGTTATCATAGATTATTTCCAAAAATATTTATTGAAATCATGTTTGCAATTCCTGTTTTTTTCTGGGGGCAGTTGCATATAATCACCATATTTATCGCGTAATGCTTTGTCGTATCCACCTATAATATAGAATTGGCATTCTTCAAAAGGAGTTAAAATATAATTGGAAAAACACTCTGATTTACCATATTCTTTAATTCCATATCCCATAAAAGACAAATTACTAAACATAACCGAATTGGAGAATGGTATTTGTTTACAAAGCATAATATGTTTGTTAAAATAATCTTCTTTTTTCACAAATAATAACATTAACCTATACAAAAGAATTCCAACATTGTGTTTAAGAGTATTAACTCTAAGATTAACAGAATCTTGTGATTTTCTCCAATGAATACCATTTTTCCAAGTTTTATATATAATATTATGTTGTTTTACAGCAGCATTATAAGTGGATTCTGCTCCATCAATAGGGAAAACATCAATCCAGACCCCGGTAGGTTTGTCTACCCATCTTACTTTTGAAGAATCAACAAATGTTTTTTTCATTTCACAAACACGACTAAATGCCAAATATACATTTTGACCGTTTTCTCGGCAAAAAAGTTCGTATCCATTTTCTGATTTATATGAATGTATAAACTTTTCATAATCGTCCCTTGGCATAGCAATGTCCACGTCATCATCCCAAGGTATAAAACCTTTGTGCCTAATTGCGCCGATTAACGTACCGCCGAAAAGCGTGTACTTTATATTGTTTTTAATACAGAAATTATGTACATCTTTCATAATTTCGAGACTGACATTCTGAATGTCGGTAAGAGACATTTCTATCATAATCAATGCTTTGCAATAAAATATAATAAACTGAATAATTTTAGTTTCAACAATAAGTACTTTATATTATGTTTGATACCAAAATCAATTGTCAAAGGTTTGAAGAAATTGTTGATATAATTGTTTTTTCGAACATCAGTAAGATGTTTGAGAAATGTTTTTTTGTCAATTTGAGGTAGCATTTTATCAGAAATCGTTCTGATAATATATAGCCAAGTACGTTTCCTTAGTCCATTGTCAGCAATAGATTTTGTGTCGATGCTCTTATAACTTTTAAACATATAAATCAGCGATTGCCATAATGAAAAATCGTATTTTGTTGTGGCCTGACCAGTTCTACGTACATAATAATACATCCTATCTGAAATAATATACAATCTATTTATGTGGTACAACATTGAAAACATTGCTATTTGGTCTTCCCCGAACCACATTCCTAATCCTTTTTTCAAACCATCTAATACATAATCTCGTTTTATAATTTTTGTACATAAAAAATTTGTCATGCCGAATCCATGACATTTCGTATCATAGAAGTAATGGTTTGCAATGAAAGTTGATAAATGCTGACCTTCAAAACTACCTTCTAATGTTTTTTTTGTTCCTGATATTATTCCTGTTGTTTCAATGTAATCAAAATAATTACATGACACCATATCAGCATCATTTTCAATTATCGGTTTTGAAAGATTTTCCAAATATAATTCTGAAACATAATCATCTGAATCAATGAACGTAATCAACTCACCTGTACTATTTTCAAATGCGGTGATTCTTGCTTTGGCAACTCCTTCGTTTTGTTTGTGAACAACTATAAACCGTTTGTCTTTTTTGGCATATTCAACGCAAATCTTTCCCGAATTGTCGGGGCTTCCGTCGTCCACCAAAATACATTCCCAATCAATAAACGTTTGATTGATTATACTATCAAGGCAGCGGCGGAGGTATTTCTCAACCTTGTAAACAGGCACTATGATTGAAATTTTAGGCATGATTCAACAATTTTATAAAACCCCTCTTTCGAGAAATACTGTGAAACTTTTTTAAAACCGTTTTTGGTAATCGTATGGTTTTTATCCTCGTTTTCCAACATGTCTATTATTGAAGTGGCAAAAGAGTCGTCGTCTTTGCACACCAAATAATCCACATTATTATCAAAATAATTGTCGTAACCACGCGCACCATATTCGCTCGTTATGCACGGACGCTTCATCCTCATGGCTTCAAGGACTTTTATATTGGTGCCGGCTCCTGAATAGCACGGAACTATTGCTGCACGTGCCGATAAATATTCTGCCTCCAAATCCTCAACAAATCCTTTTACTGAAACTCCTTGTATTTTTTGCCACTTGCTGACATCATAACCTTCATATTTACCTACAACAACAACTTCAAAATCAGGTATTTTTAACAAAACCTTCGGATAAATAATTTTAAAAAAATGATCAAGTCCGAGGTAATTGGGCGGATAATTAACTAAGCCCACCCATATAACCCTTTTTGATGTTGCGGAGAAATCGCAATAATCAACATCCGGCTCTGTGAATGGTACATTGGGCAAATTAACACATTTTGTTTCGTTGACAGCAATATCTTCTATGTTAGAGACAAAAGGAATTTTTATGCTTTTGACAATATTTGTGTATGCTTTTTTACAAAATGGTAGTTTGAATTGCTGATATATTCGACCAATTTTTTTCTTCAGCGATAATGTTTCGGAAGATTTGAATTGTTGGATTAGTTTTGTCATCGGATTGTCGTCAATATCAATTACAAGTCTGTCAGCAAATTTCATCAATCCGTAGCGTACCGCCTTGGGGACATACCTTACTACGATGTAATCATATTTTTTGGCAGACAGCAAGCTTGAAATAATCATTTGCATCTTTGGATTAACTGCGCCAAAACATTCATATCCAAAAGATATTCGCGTTTTTATACTGTCCCATTTGGTATAGTTGTTGTCAATATTGTTCTCATAAACAATTTTGCAATTTTCTATATTAGGAATAATATCGTATTGCTTGAATAATACCACATCGACGTGCGCAATTTTGCAACATGCTCGCAACAACAAATTTGAACGCTGTTCAGCGCCAAAATGCGGTTTGAAAACATTCTTTGTTTCTACAAAAAGTATGTCCATGACAGTTTTTATTTCAAATTTTGATTAAGAAAATCGACAGACCTTTCTTTCATTTCATTTAATATGGAATCTAAAGAATAATCTTGAATCGAATTATTCAAATCTAACCCAAACAAATCACGCACAGCATCGAACCTCGCATTGCCTCGATTTTC
>Ga0256407_10010500_pt1 | contig 12992 bp, 7 predicted proteins | sample RumenRJG_04DNA_FD_193489 | JGI IMG/M metagenome (GOLD analysis project Ga0256407, IMG submission 193489) | Bovine rumen microbial communities from Lethbridge, Alberta, Canada - RJG_04 | ecosystem: Host-associated > Mammals > Digestive system > Stomach > Rumen | place: Canada: Alberta | collected... | reverse complement strand
TTTTTCTCTTTCTTTATTTATTTGATTATGTTTTTCTTCTAAATCTTTTCTTTTATCAATATCAATTGATAATAATTCTTTTTTCACAATATTTTTTTCTTTTCTTATTTTATTAATATTTTGTTCTTTTTTTTGTATTTGAATCATTTTTTTATTTAATTCTTCATCATTTCTCTTAATTGCATTTATTCTATTTTTTAATGATTGAATTTTACTTTCATAAATTTTTTTTTCCTTTTCTGACTCTTTTGATTCTTTAAATGTTCTTTTTATATTTTCAATATTAATATTATTATTTTTTTTAATAGTTTTATTTAAATCTTTTTTATTTGAATTATTTATTTCTGTTGATGTATATTTGTTTATATTATTCTTAATTTTATTTTTAGAAATTGGTTTTGAATAATTTTTCCTTTGAGTTTTATATAAATTATTTTCATATTCAGTCGATTTATTTCTTTTATTTATCATTTGATTTTCATTTTTACTTGATGAAAATGTTTTATTGAATTTGAAATTTTTTTGGGAAGAACTTCCTTCTAAGTTTGGTTTTTTTATATAAGAATTATTATTATTACCTAAATTGATATCATTATCTCTTTTGAATATTGAGTTTACAAAATTTTTAGATATTAAAAATAATTCTTTTTCTTCTGATTCTGATAGAATAATATTACTTTGAAAAAAAGGTTTAGGATATTTATAATAATTAACGATTTTATTTGACATTTTTATGAGAAAAAAAAAAATAAATAAAATTAAAATAGATTTACAATTTTGCATAAACAATAAAATAAATTAATATATTATTCATTATTAAAAGTTATAATAAATATTGAAAATTCAATCAAGTATTATCACAAAATATATAATAATTTAATTTTTTTAATAATTTAATAATAAAATAATTATTTATTTATGACTTAAATAATTTAATTTTCTTATTATATTAATTTATTGTTTTATTATTTCCAAATCATATCCCTTTAAATATTATTATTATTAATTTTGAAAATTTTTTTAATTGTTTTTTTAATTAAATAAATTTTAATCAGTTAAAATTAAATATATAAGATTAATAAATTTAATCGTATTCTTTTCTTTATTAAAAATTCTACAATTCTAAATAGTATATTGATTATTTTTTTGATTTATAAAAATTACTAAGATATTATTCATAATAAATAATTTTTTGAATACCAGATAAAATATTATATATTATAAATATAAATCATTTAGAAACCTCTATTTTAAGTCTCATAAGTAAATACTTAAACATTTTTGATATTAATTCAATATTCTTCCCACTTAAAGAAGTATATAGGGAAAAAGTTATTTGAAATAAACAATTCTCTTTTGATAAATTATATAAAACAAAATACATATTATATCCATCTTCATTTTTAAAAAAAGCAGATATTTTTTCATTATTTAATTTTAAATTGATCAATTTATACTTATATTTTATATTATTTTTATAATTGAGAATATTAAAACTGCTTCCAATTTTTCCTTTTTTCCCATTTATAGAAATTTTATGATTATCTATTGAAAGTAAATGATATAAATATGGAAAATTATTAACAATATTCCATATATAAGAAAAGTTTTTATTTATCAATATTGATTCAGTAAAAGAGAATTTGTCTCTACTTAAAATTATATATTCTTCAATTTTATTATATAAAAATATCATATTTTTGGATAAAAATATTAAATGTTTTTTTATATACTTCACGCTGTTTTGAATAAGAATATTAATAACTATTCTTGTTAAAGTATTAGATAAACATGTATTATTATAATAAGTAATTTCAAAGATTATATTATTATTCAATAAATATCCATTATTTTCTTTAATATGTAACATCAATTTGAATTTTGAATTTTCAAAATAGGAAATATTAAATATTTCAATTAAATAAATATTTGGTGGTTGAAGAGAAAAATAAAATTTTACAGGCTGTAATATTAATAAATTACTATAACCAGAAATTAATTTATACTCATTTATGAAGTATTTTTCCTTAATTTTTTGTAATGTATTTAAATTTGAAACATATTCTAAAATTATTTTAAAAGGTTGCTTAAATGTATATGAAAATGTTTTTTGAATAGATTTTTTATATTCAAAAGTTGAAATTTTAGTTTTTTCCATAGAAGAATATTTAGATTTTATTTTATTTTATTATCTTTTATTTGTTTTTTTAGATTGAAAATATGATATTTTACTTAAAGAAATATTTATTGATTTTATGAAAAATATAAAAAAAAAGAATTTAAAAAAATATTATCAAAAATCTTTTCAAAAATTGTTTTTTATTAAAAGAAGGTTTTTAAATAATTATTCTGGATTTTAAAAATTCGATATTAAAATGATTATTTATAAAATATAATTAATTAAAAAAATTTTATGTTTAATTTTTTTAATGTAGTTCATACACTAAAATATTGATTTATATGATATATATTTAATTTTCATAAATTAAAATTAACAAGAATTAAAGTAGTAAATTAATAAAATAATATTATTTTAATAGTTTTCTAATTTTTTTCATGATTTTAAAATATTTGTTAATAATATTTAAAATAAGATTTAATGTAGTAAAAAATAGAAATAAGAATTAATGTTGATTATGAAATAAATATTATAATAAAATTAATCCTTCAAAATATGTAAAAAATGAATTTTAATAAAAAACATAATTTGAAAGTAAAAAAAAAATAAAAAAAAAATTTAAATAATATTTTAATAATTAATTTGAATTATTATTTTTAATAAACAATTAAATGAGTCGTAGATTTAAAGCAAATGAAGTTAGAACAAGATTATTATTAAAAATATCTTCAGAAATAACAAATTATACAAATTCAAAAATGTTAATTAATACAATATTACCTTTAAATATATATAATTCATATGATATTGAAATTAATTTAACTAAATCAACCGAATTTTCAACTACTAAAATAAAAGAAAATCAAAAAAAATTTTATGATGATACAAGTTTAAAAAAAGAATTAGAAATTACTTATATGGATGTTTTTAGAAAAATAAATAAAATGATTATTTCTGAAAAAAAAAATCAGACTTTTTATGCAAGATTTGATTTACCTAATTCAGATTTAATTAAAAAAAAAAAAATAAAATCATATAAAAAAGTATTTTTAAAAAAAAAAGAAGACTTATTTAATTATTCAATACATTTATTAAGAACTAAGGCACAAAATTTAATAAATATTTTAATAAGAAAAAAAATGAAATATAAAAAACTTTCTAATTCATATTTACCAAATGTAAAAGTAGAAAAATTAAATAATGATGATAATAATAAGAATGAAATAAAATCAAAAAAAAAAAAAAAATAAAAAAAAAAAAAATAAAAAAAAAAAAAAAAAAATTAAAAAGTAAAAATTCTATAAATGTAAAATTTGAAAATCCAATTATTGAAAATAGTTCAATGATATATTCTTCAAATATTATTGGGACAAAAAATAATTCTGGAATAAGTTTTTATAAACATAAAAGTTGTACAAATCTTAAAAAACAATGTACAAATGAAGAACAATTTTTTAAAGTAACTTGTTCGCCAAATAAAATTTATAAAAAGGTTAAAGTTGAAGAAAATAGTAATAATATTAATAAAGAAACACCTTTTTTTACTTTAAATTAATTTTGAATACAATAGTTATATAATAATGTATATATTTAAAAAATGTTTTGGAATATATAATTTGTAATAATAATTTATTTGATAAAAAAAATAAAAGATAATTCTAAAAAAATTAAATATATTAATTATACTATGGATAAATAATATTTTTATTGAATATTAAAATAATAAAAAAATGAAAAAATGTTTTATTTTAATTAATCTTCAATAATATTTTTTCTTGAACATTAAAATAATAAAAAATGAAAATTTTTTAATTTATTGAAAATTTAAATAAATATTATTTTTATTAAAATCATTTTATTTTTCTTTTTTAACAATAATTAACTTTTCTCCCTTGACAAAAGCATTTGATGAAGAATGATTATTACTAACTGAGCCACAATCAAATTTTAAATTAAATCCATTTCTTTCTTTAGATTCAATAACTAATTCTTTATTTAATTTATTTAAAAAAGAATTAAAATCATCAATTTTAATTTTTCCATTTACAATATTATTTTTTGGTGGATTTTTTATTTGTTTTTTTGAAATAACACTATAACCTTTTTCTTTTGCAAAAGGATTTTTACATAAATTTAATTTAGATAATTTTTTATTTTCTTCAATAAATAAATAAACAATATTCAAATCATCTAATTTAATATTATTATCTGATAAATTTAAAGATTTTAAATTTTTAATTGATTCATTTAATTTTTTTTCTAAAAATATTTTAAAAAAATCATCATTTAAATCACCACCAGTTAAATTTAAAGATTCTAAATTTTCAAATTTATTTTTTAAAAAAAAATCAAAGAAATATTGATTATCTAAAAAACAATAAGATAAATTTAATTTTTTAATTGAATTTAATAAAACAGAATTTATATTAAATTCTTTAAATATTTCTTTATCAAATCTTGTAGTTATTGCTATCATATTTAAATTATTCATAGGAAAAGAAAATTCTTCTAAATTTTTTTTTAAATTTTCATTATATTTTTTACATAAATCAATATCAGTTAAATATGAATTTCCACATAATAAAATAAATGTTTTTATTCCTTTTATACCTTCAATTGGATTTCTTGATAATAAATTATTTGATAAATCAATGATTTTTAATTTTTCCATATAATTTGGATTATAAGTAAATTTTGTTAATCTATTATTTTTAAAGTCAAGATATTCTATTGTTGGAAATTTGTGTTTTGGAATATATAATATTTCATTTAATTCTACTTTTGTTATTAAATTTTTAGCAAAAGATAATTCTTTTAAATTTAATAATAAATCTGTATTTTTTAAAATTATATCAAAAATATTTTTAAAATCAATATTTATAAATTCATTTTTTGTTAAATATAATTTTGTTAAATTTGAAGGTATTGAAGTAATATTTATTAAGGTATTATGAATTGTTAATTCAGTACATTTTGGAAATAATTTATTTAAATCTAAATCATAATATTTTTTTTTTAATGTAGCAGATTTAATAATTAAATAATTTAATTCAGGAAAAGAGTCAATATTTTCTAAATAATTTTCTAATCCTTCTATATTCTCTAAAATTAGTGAGTTAAATTTATTTTTTTTATTTTGTATTTCTTGTATATCTTTTATTTGATTATTATCTTTTTCATTTTTTTCGACATCTTTTTTCTTTATTATCTTAATTTCAATAATATTTTCCTTTTTACCTTCCATATATTTTAATATTTAATTATTAATTTTTTTATTTAAAAAAACATTAGTTTATTCCTTAATTAATTTTATTATAATTGAAAATATTTCTTTTATCAATTAATTGTTTTATTTTTAAAAAGTATTAATATTTAATAAGAGAATATATTTATATTTAAATTAATATATATGAATAACAAAATAAAATGAAGAATTATTCAAAAAAATTAGATTTAATAGGAGAAAAAAAATCGATATTAAACTTTGAATTTGAGATAAATAAAAATTTATTTCCATTACCAAAAAAAAAACAATCAATAGTTTCATCATATGAAATTTCAGAAAAAGACTTATCAAGAGAATCAAAATACCTTTCTAAATTATTATCAAAAAATATAAAAATTCCTATTAAAACAATAAATTCAGAAATTGAATTTAATTTAAAAAACTATTTATCTTTATCAAACAAAAAAAAAATAAGTAATCCAATATATAAAAAATCAAATTTACAATTAATTCAACCAATTTATTATAAATCAAAAAGAACTTTTAATTCTCAAATAATAAATAAGAATAAATTAACATTAACAAATTCATTATCTTCATTAACAGAAAAGATAAATTCAGTAAATGAAAAAAGTGAAAATTATTTTCAAATAAAAAAATTATATTTTGATTTAATTTCACATAATTATTTAAGTGAAATAAGTAAAGATATTATTATTAAAAATGGTGGATATAGAAAATTATTTTTACAAAAAAAATTAACTGATAGTGAACAATCAAATGATGAAGTAATTCAAATTGATTCATATGAAAAATATATTATTGAACCTTATAATTTTTATTATATTATTTTTCAATGTTTTATTTTTTTAATTATTGGTTATTTTATGATTATTTATCCTATTTCTTTTGCTTTTAATTATAATATTCCTTTTTTTATTCAAATTTTTATTGATTTTTTTTTTTTTATTGATTTAATAATTAATTTTTTTGTTACTTTTTATGATGAAAAAGGAGAAATTGTAATGAATTTAAAGTCATGTATTCTGAATTATCTTTCAAAAAATTTTTTAAAAAATTTAATAATAACTTTTTCATCACCAATTTTTTTTAAATCAAAATCCTATTTTAAAATATTACCATTAATTCGAATATTTAAATTCATTGATTTTAGATATTTAGAAAAAGACTCTGAATTATTTTATGATAAATTAATAATTAATTTACATATAATTCAATCATTAAGTGTACATAATCCATTATATTCTTTTATAGAATTTTTTATTAGTTTTTTTATATTATTACATATATCAACTTGTATATTTATTTTATTAATAAATTTAGATTATCCAAATTATACAACTTTAAATTATAGTGATTCAAATAAGAGAAAATATTTAACTGGATTTTATTTTTCTTTAACTACAATATTAACAGTAGGATATGGTGACGTTACTCCTTTAAATAAAAATGAAAGATTATATTCTATTATTTTAATGATTATTGGAGTTTGTTTATATTCTTGTGTACTTTCAATTTTATCTTCTTTATTTGAAGATTTTCAAAACAAAGAAAGAAATAATAAAAAAAATTTTTATTTATTAGATGATTTAAGAGATATATATCATATTCCTAATGATATTTATCATAAAGTTTTAAGATATTTAAAATATTCTTCTATTGTAAATAGTAAAGATAATAAATTTTTAATTAATTCACTTCCTAAATATTATAAATCTGTTTTATTATATGAAATTCATGGAGAATGTATAAATAATTTAAATTTTTTTAAACAAAAATCAATTGAGTTTAAATATAAAGCAATTTTATTTTTAAAAGAATTAAATTTAATAAAAGGAGAATATTTAATTCAAACTGGGGATATCACAGAAGAATTTTATATGATAAAAAAAGGAATATTACAAATTCAAAAAGAAACAATAATTAAAGATATTAAAATATTAAAAATGAGAGAAAAAGAACATTTTGGTTTAATTTATATGACTTCAGGTATTCCAATGCCTTTTGATATTTTATCATATTCTAAAATATGTGAATTATTTTTTATTAAAAAAAGTGATTTTATTGAATTATATGAAGATTATCCAAATGAAATTGAAAAAATGTTAAATTTATCTTGGAGAAATACAATTAGAATTGAAAGAAAAGCAAAAATGTTATTTAAAAAAGTACAAAATGAATTTTATAATGGATCAATAAGTATTTGTTCTTCAATTAATGAAAAACAATCTTTTTCTAATTCTGATAATAATAATTTAATTACTAAAAATGATAAATATAGATTAAGTATTATTAATGAAGAAATTTTAACTCCTCTATCTAAAGATGATGTATTTTCAAAAAAAAAAACTATTGATAAATCAACAAAAATAAATTTAATTAAATGTGAAGATGATAATAATTTTATTAATAATGAAACTATAAAAATTCAAAATAATAAATTAGATTTAAATTATGAAAATATTAATTTAAGTAATGAGTCTCAAACTCAACAATCATCAAAAACTCAAAATAAAAAAAATAATAAAATGTTTGAAACTGAAATTATAAATCCTTATAAATTTAATAATACTTTTTATGAATTACAATTAAGAAGAGCATCAAGTCCTGTAAATCATATTAATGATTTTAAAAAAAGAATAGAAAAAAAAAATAGAAACAATAAAATAAATAATAAGAGAACTTCTGTATTTCATTTACCTTTAATCAATTTTTCTCCTGAAAAAAATAAAGATAATGAAAAGAATGAAAGAGATAAAATTAAAGCAATTAGAAATTCAAAAGTTTCTGTGTTAAATAATAATAATTTGAATTTAAGTAATAATTTTGGGAAGAAAAATGATAATTATAATCATAGAAAGACTGAAACTTTGGCTACAATAATAAAAAATTTAAAAGGTATTTCTGAAAAATTAAGAAATCCAACTACTTTTTTTTCTAATAATTTACGTTTTGGTAAAAAAAATAAAAAATTAAGTTCAAATATTATTTCAAAGATATTTAAAAATGAAATTGAAAATATGAAAGAAAATATTGTTAAAATTGATTCAATATATGAAAAATTATTAGAATCAATTATTAAAAAACTTTTAAAAAGAAAATAATTATATTTTAAAACTATATAGTTAATTATTAATAATTATTTTAACTTAAAGTTACTTTAAATTTATGAATAAATAATTTAAATTTTTATAAAAACTTTATATTAAAACATCTCTAAAAAATAATATCTTTTCTTCTCATTTTATAATTAATTACAATAATAGCTAATAAAAAAATATATAAATTGATTTATATATTTCCATAATAAAGATTAAAAAAATATATAAAAATTTTTTGATTATTGATATCCTAAATGTTTTTTTGTAATTTGATTAACATAAACTTTAAGCATATTTTCATTCATAACTCTATCTTCTTTAATACTATTTAATAATTTAATATTTTTATCTTTTTGTTTTTTTAACATTAATTTAAATCTTCCAAATTTATTATTAATTTTTAAAGATGAATCAATATGTTCTTCTAAAACTTCACTTGGATCCATAATTTTTAAAGCAAAAAGTGCCGTTACTGAAAATCTTTTTATTGAATTTTTTTTTTTTTTATTATTTCTTTTTTCATTGTCATCTGGTGAAAAATTAAATTTATTATTTTTTAAATTTGCATCTAAAACTGCTTTATTTGATGAATCTTTTGAAAAGTTAATTATATATTTTTTTTTATTATGATTTTGATTTGATAATGAAGATGAACTTAAATAAATTTTATGTTTTTCATCATTTTCATTATTTAATAATTTTGAATTATTATAAATTTCTCCTTCTGAAAAAATATAATTTAATTCATTATTATCTAAATATTTTAATTTTTTTCTTGTTTTTGAATTTATCAATGTCTTATATTTTTTATTTATTTTTTCTGAATTAAAATATGTTTTATTCATTAATAAGATATCATTTTTTAAAAGTAATTTTTTTGAAGAAGATTTAAATTTATTTGTTTCATCATTATTAAAACTTGTATCATTTGTTAATCTTGTATTATTATTATTACTTAATGGAGAAAAAAATTGTTTTCTAAAATTTGTTTTTTTTAATAATTTTTTATAATCTTCGTTGTTTCCTTTACATAAAATATTATATTTAATGGACTTTTTTTTCTCCATTTTAAAAATAATTTAAAATAATAATAATTTTTTTTATAAACTTTACAAATTAAATATATTTTTATTTAGAATTATTCTTTCTTGATTAATTTATTAAATCTATTTTCTAAGAATTATAATTTATCATTAGTTAAACAATTATCTTCATTATCATTTATATTATTATTTTTTTCAGCCAAACTAATATTACTAACAATTGGTTTTTTATTAGAACATAAATCACTCTTTGAAAAGAAAGCAAAACAATATAATAATCCTCTTATAGACATAATAGTATTAAGAATAATAAAAGAATATATTAATATTGATTTCGACCCAGAAATTTTGTTATATTTATAATCATATATATCATATCCTCTACAAATAAAAAAAATTAACCAAATAATAGAAAATAATATTGGATATCTTAAATTTTTTATATACATTTTATTTAATTTTGCTGAAATTTTATTAGAATTTGGATGTTCATTTATTTCATATTCAATATCATCATTATTATTATTTTCATTTGATATTAATTCATCTTCAATATCTAAAAATTCTTTTTTTTTTTGATATAAAGTAATTGAAGATCTTATTGAATAATATATACTAATACTGACTAATAATAATATAATTATTAATATAATGAAAGTTGAATAATAAGAACCATAACAAACATAATCATGATTTTTTATTTTACCTTGCTCAATATTATTAAATATAAAAATTTGTAATAAAAATATAACAGAAGTAATAATTAAAGGTATTAAAAATGAAAAAGTTAAAGTAACTTTTTGATTTTGACCTAAAAAAGATAATTCATTTATTTCAATTAAATAAAATATTTCTCTTGCTATTATTAAACTTAATAAAGGAGTAACAATATCAACAAAATTTTGAATGATAAATTGTAAATAACAAATATTGGATACTTCTGTTTTAGAATAAGGTACAAATTTTTCTCTTTCACTTTTAAATGAATTTATTATTTTTGGTATACAGTTAATTATTTCTGATATTGTTATTAACTTTAATGTTCTTGAAATAATTCCCTTTTCATTTTTATTTAATTGAAGAATTAATATAATTGTTAAAGTTATTAATGATATCGAACCTCCAATTAAAAATGTTAAAAATTGAAATTTTTTTTGAGAACTTATAGAATATATATTATTTGATGGTGTAATTCCCATTAGAATATCAATATATTTATTTAATTAATTTTTTTAAAATTAATTAAAATTTAAAAAATTTTATATTTTAATTAAAATTAATTTAAAATTAAAAAAATGAATTCAAACAAATATTTCAATTCAAATTATAATGATTATATATTTAATCAAATACCAACAAATATAATTCAGACACATTATAAAATAAACACAGCAACTAATATCCCAAATAAACATCATAAAAATTTATCATCCAATAAATTAAAAATAAATAATACTTCTTTTAAACAAAATAAAATTAATTCTACAATTGATAATTCAAATTATGATTATTTATCATTAAATAATAAAAATATATTAAATAGATATGGAAGTCAAGGAAAAATTCCTATGAAAAATACTAGTAAAAATCAAATAAAAAATCAAATAAAAAATCAAAATATAAATAAAATAAATCAAAATAAATTTAAGACAATTGGTGAAACAATAAATAATAAAAATTACATTAATGAATTAAAGAAAAAAGATCATTCAACAATTGATTATAGTAATCTATTAGGAAATAATATATTTAAAAAATATAATTTAAATAATAATAAAAGAAATTTAAGTAGACCAAAAACTCCTGATTATGATTCAATTTATACTAATAATAATAATAAAAAGAAAAGTAATCATATTAGACAAAAAACTCCAGATAGACTTGTTAATAGAATGAAACTTAATTTAAATAAGGATTTTATTGGTAATAATTATGAAAAAAAATCTCCTATTAAAAGTAATAGAAATAAAAATTATAATTTATCAAATACAAATAATACAACTAATACTAATAATTATAGTAATAATAATACTAATAATAATAATAATACATTATTTCAAAATTATTATCATCATACAAAAACATTTTCAAATAATCCAAAAAATTATAATAGTAATTTACATTATAGAGAAAATTTAACTACAATGGATAATAGTAATATAAATTCTAATAATCATAGTAGAATTCGTTCTGGTTATTTAAATCATAATAATTCATATATTAATAATTTTAATTCAGGAAAAAAAATTCCTTTATCTCATAGAAGTAATAGTAAAGGAAATTCATTAAAAACAAATTATAATTATACAAATTTAATGACTAATAATAATAATAGTAATACTACAAGGACTATTAAAAATCAAAAAAGTTTTAGTAATAAGAATATAAATTCTAATAATAATAATCATAATATTCCTTATAATAATAAAAATAATCAAATAAATAATAATGATAATGTTTTTCAGTCATTTGGAAAAATGATACCAATAAATTCAAAAAATCAAAATTATTCAATGTATAATAATAATAATATTCCAATCAATAATAATATTAATAATACAATTAGAAATAATTTATTAAGAAATAATTCAAATTCAAATAATAATTATATTAAAAATCCTTATTTGAATCATTTAAATGAAAAAAATTATAATTATATTAATCATACTAATTCTCAAATTAGTCTTAATCCATATATGATTAATAATAATACAACAGAAAAAAAAAATATAAAAACATTTAATTCAAATAAAAAACAAAATGAATCACACAAATATATAATTGAAAAAAATAATAATTCAAATCAAAAAATTATTTCAAATAATAATATAAACATTAATATAAATAATACAAATTATATTAATAATACACCTTTATATACATATCAAAAGAATATATCAAATCAAAATTTAATTCCAAATAATAATTATTCTAATACTCAAAATATTCATAATAATAATAATTATAATAGTAATTTATTTTCAATGAGTCAAAATTCAAATAAAAATTATAATGAAGAAAAAATTGATTTTAATGAATTTGATCAATTTTCTCCTCCTTATCAACAAGGAATAAAAATAAATGTTAATGATAATCAAAAAATACATAATCAAATAAATAAATATACTAATATTGAAATAGAAAGAAAAAATCAAAATAGAAATAATAATGGAAAAGAAATTATTGATGATTTTTTGGAGAAAATGAATAATAAAAATAAATATTATTATAATAAATAAAATAAAAAGAAATAAATATTTTTTTAAATTAATATAAAAATAAATATAAATTTAATTTAAATGAATAAAATATATAAAGTAAATGAAAATGAAATTTGAGATAATAAAATTACATTATAATATTTAATCAAATAATAATTAATAATTTAATATATTATTATAAATAATATTAAATATAATGTAATAAAAAAATGAATAAAATATTTGATTAATTATTTATTAATATTAACAATTTTAATATAA
>Ga0256407_10010499_pt1 | contig 12992 bp, 6 predicted proteins | sample RumenRJG_04DNA_FD_193489 | JGI IMG/M metagenome (GOLD analysis project Ga0256407, IMG submission 193489) | Bovine rumen microbial communities from Lethbridge, Alberta, Canada - RJG_04 | ecosystem: Host-associated > Mammals > Digestive system > Stomach > Rumen | place: Canada: Alberta | collected... | reverse complement strand
AAAAAATAAAATAAAAAACCCCAAAAAAAAAATATAAAACCATTTAAAAAAAAAAAAAATGCCTTCCCTAAACCTCATAATCCTAATTCTCCCATTCCTTCCATTTTCATTATCCCTTCAATTCAAAGTATCTGGTGAGAAGCAAAAATATTGTTTTTCAAAAACAATAAACGACAATGACATAATATCATTTTCATATATAGTTTCAGCAGAAACATCAGAACCAATAAATGTAGCATTAACCTATTTAGTAGATAATAAAATAATATTCAAAGAAGAAAAAGAAGAAGGTGGTTCATACAGAAGTGAAGATGGTGAAAAAGGAGGAAAATATGAAGTTTGTTTTATTACAAATAATGATCATAAATTTTATATTTCTTTCGATTTTAATACTTTAGGTGAAGGAGGAAATATACAAGAATTAGCACAAGATAAAGATGTTCAAGAAATGGGTGTTGAATTACAAGCTGTTACTGGTGCTTTTACTGAAATTGAAAATAATGCTAGACATATTAATGATAGAAGATTTAGACATTCTAAAATTTTATCAAGAATTATTAAATCTATTGATGATCTAACTTTTATGAAAATTGCTGTTGTTGCTATTTTAAGTTTGTTACAAGTTTTTATTATTAGAAGATTTTTTGGACCTGATAAAAGAGTTTCTAAAGTTAAAGGAGCTTATTCTACTGAACTTTAAAAATTTTTTTTATTTTTTTTTGTTTTTTTTTTTTTTAATTATAATTTTTTTTATATTTTATTTTTTTTTTATTTTTTTTTTATTTTTTAATTTTTTTTTTTTTTTACTTTTATTTTTTTAGTTTTTTGAGTTTTATTTATTGTAAAATTAAAAATTATTGATTTATTTTATTATTTTTTTGAATAAAATTTAAATGAAATAATAATATGATTTATATAAAAAGAAATAAAAAATAATAACAACAATAATATTTTTTTTCCAAAAATAAATAATTAATTCATAAATAATTATCATTATCATTATCATCATCCTCATTATAATTAATAGGATGAATCCCATCATCAATAATTATTTTATTTTCATCATCACTAGAATCAATTTTAATCTCATTATTCCTATTAATATTTTTCCCATAATTATTTCTAACAGCAAAAATATTTCTACTTAATCCATTACCAATATTTTGTTTTCTTGTTTTTGTATTTCCTGGTATTTGACTAACAGTAGTCTCATCAGAATAATTTCCTTTTTTTTTCCCAACACTCGAAACTTTCACATCTTTAACTTTATCTTTTTTTTCTTTTCTTCCTTTTTTTTTCCTTCCTTTAACAAAAGAAATCCCTTCATTATTATTATTATAAGTTCCATTATTAAATCCATCCCCATTACTATTAATAACAATATTATCATTATTATTATTATTATTTAATTCCAATAACAAATTTCTTTTATCCAATTCCATTTTTTTCATATCTTCTTCACTATAAAGTAATTCAACAATATCATTTTGTTTAAATATATCAGCTTTAAAAGCACCACCAGAATAAACAGTAGTTTGTACATTTTGTTTCTGTTTAGCTCTCTTTAAAATTCTTTCTTCAATAGTTCCAGCTGTAACAAATCTATAAACATAAACAGTTTTAGTTTGTCCTATACGATGAGCACGATCAGTAGCTTGAGCATCCATAGTAGGATTCCAATCATTATCATAAAAAATAACAGTATCAGCTCCTGTTAAATTAACACCTAAACCACCTGCTCTTGTACTTAATAAAAAAGCAAAAATTTTATCATTTGTTTGAAATTCATTTATCATATCACGACGATCTGCTATTTGAGTAGAACCATCCATACGGAAATATGTATATGAACGTTTTGCCATATATTCTTCTAAAATATCTATCATATGTGTCATTTGACAAAAAATTAATACTCTGTGATTTTCTTTGTATAATTTTTTTAAAAGCTCATCTAATGCTTTTAATTTAGCACAATCACTTATTAATCTTTCAAATGATGGAAGCTCGATTTGAGTAAAACCTATTTTGGAAAATAAAGGAGGGAGGAGACCATTTGGAAAATTATCATTTTGAGATTGGGATATTATGTGATAAAGAATGTTTAATTTTTTATTTATTGATATGTGGAATTGACGATATTCTTGACCGTATAATATTTTGTTTATTTGGAGATTGTGATTTAAGTTATTTTGATATATTTCTGTTTGAATGTTTGATACTAAAAGTCTTGGAGTAAAAGCTATTGCTTTTGGAATGTAACATCTATGTGAAAGTAAATAATGATTTAAATAGTTTTTTTGAGATAATGGATTTGAAAATACTAATGGAGGTAAATTTGATATTGGAGAAAATATATTTTGGGGAAGAATTGGTTCTGAGAATAAATTATTTGATATGAAAAGAGAGATTTTTTTATTTGGGAAATTATTATCTTTATAATATATATTAGAACGATATAATTGTGTGAAAAAGTGAATTAATGTTATGTGATTTATTAATAAATCTGTGTTTAATATTTGTTTAAATGTAAATGTTGATAAATTTAATAAAGGTACAAAACTAAATAAATTATTATATGATTGTTTATAATCTTTATAATAACAATCATCAAAATTATCTCTATTATAAATATAAAATTCATTAGGAATATAATTCCTCCTATTAAACAAACCAAAACATAAATCAAAAATCATTTTAGGTAAATAATAATTAACAACAGAATAATTATTAATCCTTAAATAAATATCTCCATTTAACAAACTAAAAACACTTTTCCCTATATTTTCATTAATTAAATCTTTAAAAGTAAAAGGGACCTTCCCAAAATTTCTCTCAAATAATTCAGGATGATTACAAACTTTCCTAAATTGCATAACTAAATTCATTAAATTGGTAACTTTAAACTTAGAATTAGTAGTAAAAAACAAATCACTAATATTACTTAATTTTTTTTTAATCGAATTATATAATTTTTTTTGTTTTTCAGTCATATAACATTTAATTTCAATTTCTTTCTTAGGTCCAATTTCATGTTCAACATCTTTTTTAACTCTTCTAAGCATAAAAGGTTTTAAAATTTTATGTAATCTCTTTAATTGTTCTTGATTTAATTCACCTTTATCTTGTGAATGAGCTTCAATATCTTTAGAAAACCATTCTTGAAATTGTTCATGTGAATCAAATAAATTAGGCATAATAAAATGTAATAAAGCCCAAAGTTCACTCATAGAATTTTGAATAGGAGTACCAGTTAATAATAAACGATTTCTACAATTAAAAGATAATAAAGTATTCCATCTTTGACTAGCAATATTTTTGATTGCTTGTGCTTCATCTAATATCATATAATTCCAATTTACTTTATGGAAAACTTTCTCATCACAAACTACAAGTTGATATGATGTTATACAAACATGAAATGATGATGATTTAACATATAATTGACTAGAATTAAAAAATTTTCTTAATGTTTTTCTCTCACGTAAAGCACCCCAATATGGTAAAACCTTTAAAGAAGGACAAAAACGATTTAATTCTTGTTGCCAATTATATAATGTTGCATTTGGTGCTATTACTAAAAAAGGACCCCAATTATTTTTATCTTCACTTAAATGAGCTAAAAATGATATTACTTGTATTGTTTTACCTAATCCCATTTCATCAGCTAGAATACCATTTATTCCTTGTTCAAATAAATTATCTAACCAACGAAGTCCTTTTAATTGATATTCTTTTAATTCTCCACGAAATGATTTTGGAACTTCAATTAATTGAGATGAGGAATTATTTATTATTGGTTTATCTAAACGATCAATTTGATTATCTTCATTATTATCATTTATATTATTATTAGGTATATTTATATTTAAATTATTAGAATTTGAATTTTTTATATTTATTGTAAAATTAGAATTTTGATTTTGTTTATTTTGAGATTGTGTATTTATAGTAAATAAATTATTTTGTATTTTTACTTCTTCTCCTCCTAAAGTTTTACGTATTTTATTTAAATTTTGATCAAATTCTGCTGCTTTTTGTCTTTGTTTTAATATTAAATTATTTACATCTTCTCTTGCTTTTTTTTCATCTATATCAACTTTAATTGATTGAAAGACAATTTTATTTGTTTTTGTATTTACTAAAACACTTTTTCCTGATATTATTTCTTCTTTATAATTTGGATTATTTGCTAAATTATTTTTATTTTGATTTGTATTATTTTCATTTTTTTCTTTTTCTTTATCTTTATCTTCTTGTGGCATAAAAGCACCTAAATGTTTATACATCATTAATGAATAAATATCACTTTGTTTTAATAAATATTCCATTCTTTTTTTTCTTATTATTTCTTCTTGTAATTCATCTTCTTTTTTCTTTTTATCAATTTCTATTTTATCTTTTTTTTTTTGAATATCTGCAATTTCTTTTTCTCTTTTTCTCCAATAAACTAACATTTCTTTTTGTAATTTTCTTGCTCTGATATTACATTCTTTTTGTGCTCTTTGAATTCTATTTACTTTTTTTTTTATTTCCTTTTGTACTAAATTTACTAATCTTTTTGTTAATCCTTCTGTTTCATTTTTTGATTTTTGATAAATTTTTGGAATTTTTGGAATTTCATTTTTTGATAATTCATCCCAATAATCTCTTAATCTTTTATTATCCATTTTTTCTTTATCTGATTTTGATGTATTTTGATATTTTTTTCTTCTTGTTTCAATTAATCTTAAAACTTCTTTATTTTGTTTTTCAATACTTGAATAAGTATTAACTTTTCTTTTATATAAAATATTTTTTTCAAAACTTCTTCCTAAAATATCATGTCCTCTATTATTATATATTTGATTTTCTGAAATTTTACCAAATTTTGGTAAATGTTTCATATCAATTTTATATTTATTTATAGTATATATTTCATCAGATGATATTCCAATATTTTTCATTTGACTATTTTTATTTTTTTTCTCATTAGGATTAACATTATTATTTCCAAAAATAAAATTTTCTAATGCTTTATTCATATAAGGATAATATTCTCTATTATAATAATTATTAATTTTTTTTTGTGGAATATAATAAAAATTAGATAAAAAAGTAGAATAAGAAGGAATATGAATTAAAGAATTAGAACGCTTTAAATTTAAGAATTTAATTTCATTTGATAATTGGTCAATTGTATTATTGATTTGTGTTATAGAAATATCTGTGTTAGTAGGACATTCTGATTGATTAGTCTTTTGAAAATCTTTTTCTTGATGATTATTTTGTGATTCAATCTTATAACCGATTTCTGGATTTAAAGTTTCCATATATATTTAATAATTTTTCATTTTTTTATATTGGATAATAATTATTTTCATTTATTTAGTCGAATAATTTATTTTTTTTTTATTTATTTTTAAAAAAAATGATTTTTTTAATTTTTTTATTTGTTATAAAAAAAAATAATTTTTGAAAAATAATTAAATTAAAAATGTCTTATAATTTTCAAAATTCAAATATGAATAAAAATAATAATTTTATAGAATCAAATGCAATAAATGTAAAATTTAATAAAGAACAAAATCAAATGAATAAACATTTTTATAAAAATAATATGAATTATTATAATGAAAATGAAAAAAAAAATAATGAAAAAATAGGCGGGAAAAATACAAATCATAAAACTGAATCAGTAGATTTTGATTTTGAAAATATTGATTTAGAAGCATATTTTGGAAGTCAACTTAGAGGAAATTCTCAAAGCGTAAGACAAACAAGTAAAAAATCATTTAAAAGAATTAAACCAAATAAATTATATATAACTAAAAATAATTTTTGTATTCCTAGTTCAAATAATCAAATTTTATCTAATAATAATCTATTAAATAATAATAATAATAATTATAATATTTTCACTTCAAAAAATGATGTTTTAAAAAATTTATGTCATGGATTTATTGATTGTTTTTTTAGTCAAAAAGATGAATTAGAAAATATAAAAAATGAAATACAAAAATTACAATGGATGTTAATTAATAGTCATATTACTTCAACAAATGCAGCTTATTATATGAATCAAATGCCTATTATTAATAATAATAATAATAATGTTAAATATGTTATTAGTTCAGAAAATAAAATTTCTTATCTTTCTGATAATAAAAAGAAATGTAATATTAGTGAAAATATAATTGAAAATTATTCTGCAACTTTTGGTAAAAAAAAAGATAATAATAATAATAATATTAATATAAATGATTCAAATATTAAAGTTTTAAATTTTAATAAAGATAATAATTCAAAAAATGAACATTTCAATAATTCAAATAATAAAAATAAACAAAAATCACTTTCTTTTGATAATTTATTTTCAACTGCAAATAAAATAAATGAAAAAAAAGATAATTTTCCAGAAATTATTAAAGAACAAGATGAAGAATATAATCCATCAAATGAAAAAAAATTATCTCAAAAAAATAATATTATATTTGAAGAAAATTCTCAACAAATTGATGAAATGGAAAATATAAAAAATATAAATTTAAAAGATATAAAAGATGATGAATTTGATTCATTTTTAAATGGATTAAAAAATAAAAAAAATTCATTTTCAAATAATGAAAAAAAAATAGAAACAATTCCAAATAAAACAATAGAAATAAAAGGAAAGAAAAAAAATAGTTTTGAACCAATTTCAACTTCTCAAAAAAATTTAGTAGAAACTGATTTTATTGCAGGTAATAAAAAAGCTACATACAAACCAAATGAAAAAACTAAAAAAATACTTGAAGAAATGGATAAAGATATTCAATTTTATGATGATATTGATGATGCTTCTAAAACAAAATCAAAAATTAAAAAAATGTTTCCTGAAAAAAAAAGTTTAGTTAAAAAAAGAAATTATAATGAAAGTATTAAAAATAGTAATTCTAAAGAAAATAATAATTCAAATAAAAATAGTTCTAAAAAAAATATTAATGATAATATTCAACCTATTAATGAAAGTTCTGATGAAAATGAAGAGTTAAATATTAAAAAAAAATTAATGAAATATCCTGCTTATAGAATTAATAAACAAATATCAAAAGATAAAGAAGTAAAAAAAGAGAATAATAATAAAGATGAAAAAGAAAAAAATTCTAAAAATAAATTATCTAAAGATTCTCATAATATTAATAAAGATAATGAAAAAAATGAAGAAGTATTTCAGAAAAAAGAAATAATTCCTTTAAAAATCCAAAATTTTCAATAGATGGCATAGACAAAGGTGAATACTTTTGTCTATGCCATTTAAAAAAATATAATAATAATAATAATTTTAATATAAATAATTGTAAAATTTGTCAAGGAACAAAAATTATAAATAAAAACAATTATTATAAATCTTTTTATGAATATATAATACAATATAATCAAAATGATAAAATTAATATTGAAGATGAAACTTTTAAACTTATAATAGAAAAACCAAAAGTTAATCATAAATATTTTTCATTATATAATGATATTCAAAAATTTTTCCAATATCAATATAGATACATATCTTTTAATTTATTTAATTCATCACAAAAAAATAATATTCCTTTTGAAAATAGAATAGAAGAAAACTTTGAAATATTATCAGATAAATTTAAATATATATTCCAAATAGGAAATAGAAGTTTCCTTACAAAAGTATCTGAAAAAGATGCAAGTATAAATTGCAATATGTATTTAATTTTATTATCAATTCAAAACACATATGAAGACAATTATTTACTTGAATTAAGTGATGGTTATAAATCAGTATATTCAATAATAGATAATTTTAATCCAATAAAAAAATTAATTATAAATCGAAATATTTATCCTGGATTAATATTAAATATTGGATTATCTCTAATTGATAATATAACAGAAGATTTTAAAGTTTATATAAAAATATTTTATAATTCATTAAAATTAATATATGATAATAATGTTGAATTAGGTCCTTTAATAAATGAAGAATTTATGTTTAAAAATATATCTGAATTATTAACTAATGGTGGTGAAGTATCAAAAATTAGTATTTTAGTTATTAAAAAATATGATTATTATATAAATAATTTTTCAAAAAAACAAAGAATTTCAAGATCAAAACAAGATGAAATTGAACAAGATTTACAAGATAATTATGATAGAGAATATGATAGTGAAACAAAAATGAAAAATAATAATTTTGATAATTATAAAGAACCTGATAATTGTATTATTTGTTTTAGAATTATTTGTGTTGATTCTCTTGTATATAAATGGATGAAAGATAAAAATCCAAATTATAATTATGAATATGTGAATCAATTATCAAAAATAAAATGTGTTTTGGATTTTTCTGTTAGAAGTTTAGAAGTTTTTGAAAATTTTGAAGAAGGAAAAATTTATGATATATGCTTACTTAATATGATTAAAAAAGGAAAAAATTTTACTCCTACTTCAACTGAAAAAAATTATGTTAAATTATTTGTTAATGATATGTCTATTTTTAAAGAAGAAATAATGGATAAAAAATATAAAAATGAGGATATTTATAAAGATATTATGAGTCAAGTTATTTCAAATTTTAATTTAAATAAAAATAATTTTGATATTTGTGATTATTTAAATCAAATTAAGTTTGAGAATGGAATAATAAATATTAATGATGAATTTATTTTTCATGGATTATATTCTATTTATTTGGATAAATTAGTTAAAAGAGAAACAAAATCTAAAGATAAAATTGAAGAATTTAATATAAGATATTTATTTTTTGTTGGTAAAAATTCTTATAATATTCTTCTTCAAATTCATGATATTAATTTCTTTAATTTTAAAGTAAATGTGAAAGGGAAAAAAATATATCTTTGGAAAAATATATTATTTAAATCTCTATTATATTATGATAATAATTTAAATGAAATTGTTTCATTCAATAACCAAAGATTAAAAGAAGGAAATGAAGAATATTTATCAAATACTATAATTCATTTAGAAACTTTTAATTATTCGACTGTTAAAGCATTAAATAAAGGAAGTGAATATGAAAATTTAAAAAAACAAGATATAAAACAAGATTTTTTCAAAAAAATTTTCAAATCAATAAATTAAATAATATAATAATATAATTATTTGAATTAATATATATAAATATAAATTTAAATATATTTAATATTCAATATATTATATTTTTATTACATAATAAATTCTCTAATATATATAATGGGGATACTATTTATTATTTCTTAAAATCTCTTTGACAAATCTTATAAAAGTTTTAATTTTCATTTCATTTCTTATTTGTTTATCAAAATTAAATTATATATTATAATTAATTAAACTTCCATCAAAAACAATTTTAGTTTGAATAATATATGCTTTTATATTTGAATGATTATTATTAAAATTATTAATACATTTTATTATATTATTAAAATTTTCATTTAATTCTTTACCTATTACAACAATACTATCATATCCTCCAGCTCCAGGACAAATTGAATAAATTATATTTTCCATTGAAATTAATTCATCTAATAATTTTGTTAATAAAACTGGTTCAATTTCAACTTTTGATTCTTTACTAATTTCTTGTAATATTTTTCTATATTTTATACAATTTTCTTTTAATAAATTAAAGTCTTTTTTATTTTGAAATATTGATATTATATCTTCACATATTGTATTTAAATTTGAAAATAATTTATCATCAAATAATTCATTTGTCATATTTTTTTTTGCATAATCTAAAACATTTTTAACAAATATTCTAGTATCACTTCCAGATTCAATAGAAATTAATGAAATATTTAAATTTTTATCTTTTAAATCATTTAAATATTCAATTTTATTAATATAATTATTTTCAATTTCATAAACAAAACTTTTAATATTATTAATATTCTTTTCATTAAATTGAAAATTATCAATAAATAAATTATAAGGCATTTGTTGAAAAATTTGATTTCCTGTCAAAGAAGAAATTATATCAAAACAACTTCCAATTTTATTTTGTGATAAATTATTAGAAAGAATTGATGATACTAAAATAGAAGATTTTAATTTTTTATCTTGAATAGAATTTATATTTGAAAATTGAGGAATAATTAAATTATTTTTTTTTAAATTATATAAATAAAATAAATTCATTAATGATGAATTAATACTACATATTAATGCACTTGAACTTCCTAATCCAGTTTTAATTGATTTACAAGAATTATTTTCAAATTTTTCTTTATTATATGAATAAAATCTATAATCACTATTTATTATTATAGAAATACATTTTGATTTTTTTTTCAATTCTTTAAAATTATTTTCTAAATTTTCAAAAATAATTGAATAAATAAAAATACAAGTTATAATTGAATTTTTTATCCATTTATTTTCATTTTTTTTTTCTTCTATTATATTTAAGGAATTATCTTTAAAAATAATATTATAATTATATTCTTGTTTTTCATAATCTGAATAAATTTTAATTAAAAATTCTTCATTTTCTCTATATTCATAATTTTCAATTTCACATTTTGATTCCATATAAGTATCAATATTAATTACAACACCTTTTTTATTTTTATTTAATATTAAATAACCTCCACAAATTAAACATTTACCAGGTGATTTTGTTACAATTTTAATATTTTCATTTATCATATTTTAATAAATATATATATTTAATATTTAATAAAAAATATTTATTCAATTAATTTTTCTTCTTTTTCTTCAGGTTCCATATATTCATTCATATCATTTTCATTATTATTATTTTCTTCAAATTTTTCTATTTGATCATCATTTTCAAAATTGTTATTCAATATTGCTTTATTATTGTTTATAATATTATTATCAATTTTTTTTGGTTCTTGAACAAAAAAATTTATTTCCTTAGTCTCAACTTCATATAAAGAATTACAATTATCATTTTTAAGTTTATAACAAAGATACATAAATTCATTTTTTGTTAAATTAATATTATTTTTATAAAAAATATCATTTAATGTATTTATATTAATTGTATTTGGGAAACTTTTAATTAAATTATCAATAATTGCTTTATTAGGATATAATTTATATTGTAAAATTTGAGTATATTCTTCATCTTTTATATTTGTTTCATTATTATTATGATCAGGAATATTTTTAAATTTATCATAAAAATTATTTTTAAATTCACTATTATCATCTTCATCATATAAATCAGATAAGTAATTTTCAATTTCTTTTTTTTCTTTTTCTATATTATTACAATTTAAATTAATTGCAATACTATTTGATAATGAAGTAATAATTTGATCTTTAATATCATCATCATTATCTAAATCAGCATCACTAAATTGAGAAAATATAATAGAAAATAAATTTTTTGCATTTTCTTTTGTTACATTTTTACTTTCAAAATTCATTAATAAAATATCTTCAAATTCAATTTTAATTTTATCTAATTTTGGAATAAAACTTGAATTTGATTTTAACATATCTTCTTCAATTTGTTGTAATTGATTAGTAGAATTTATTATTTTATCATTTAAGTTTGATACTTCATTAATATCAGAATATGTATTTTTAAAATCTGATTGTTTCATATTCAAATTAGTATTTTTTATATTTTTATCATTTGAGATTTGAGATTGATTAATATTATTTTTAAATGTATTAGTTTGATTATAATCTAATTTTGAATTTGTGTATAATTGATTTTCTAAAAATTTTATTTTTTCTTCTAATTCTCTTTTATTATCAGTTAATTCTTTTATTATTGATTGGAAAAGAAGAATTTGAGTATCTTCTTTTTCTTCTTGATTATCCATTTTATTATTTTTTGAAATTACTCTAAATAATGAAATATTACTTTCATTTAATACACTTTTATTATCTTGTTGTTGATTTTTTTTATTATTTGGATTATAATCTTTTAATTGAACTGCCAATAATCTATAATAATCTAAATCTTTTTGCATAGATTCTATTTTTTTATTTAATTCTTTTTTTTCTTTTATCCAATCTTCTTTTAAAACTTCATTTTTTAAAATAATTTGCATTTGATTTTGTAATTTTTTATTTTCATTTGATAACATTTTTGAAGAATTTTGATTACTTTTTACTTTTTCTTTTTGAAAATCTAATTCTTTTTCTAAATTTTTTTTATCATTTCTTATATTATTTAAATTAGTATTTAATTGAACAATTACTCCATGTTGTGTTTCAATTTCACTTCTTAATATTCTATTTTGTGTATCAATATCACCTTTTGAATTATTTATAAATGAAACATTTTCATATAATGATTTAATTTTATTTAATTCTTTTAATAAAATTTCACTTTGTATTTTATCTTCATTTGCTTTTGTTAATACTAAATTTTTTTTCAATTTAAAAATTTCATCTTCTTTTTCTTTTAAAACTTTATTTAAATTATTATATTTAACTTTCATTTTTGAATAAGCTGATGATTTTTCTATTCTTTGTTCTGCAGTTTCAAATTTTTCTTCGAATTTCATTTCTTCTTTTTCATCTTTTTCTTCAATTTTTTTATTTTTATTTTTTCCTGATTTTAATCTAGAATTTCTATTATTATTATTTTTATCAATCTTTGAATTTAATCTCTCAACTTCATTTCTCAAATTAATAATTTCAGTTGTTAATTCATCAATTTCTTTTTCTTTTTTTCCTAATAATAAAGTTAATTTATGATTATTTGCTTTTAAAAAAGAATAATCTTCTTTTAATCTATTCATATCTTCTTTTAAACTAATATTAGATTTATATAAATTTTCTTCTTCAATTTTAGGAATATATGTTGAATTTGGATTAAAATTTCCTCTAGATTCACTATATGTAGAAGTAATATTAGGATATTTATTATCAGTACCTTTCAAACTTCCATTTACATAAGGTGAATAATATTTTTTCCTATGTGAATTTTTCACTGATTTCGGTCTTGGTAATTTTTTATTTTGTTTCATATTAAAATTATTAAAAAAAAAATATATTTAAAAAAAAAACCAAAA